>Ga0256827_10000274_pt1 | contig 30839 bp, 23 predicted proteins | sample CV84metaG_FD_185977 | JGI IMG/M metagenome (GOLD analysis project Ga0256827, IMG submission 185977) | Hydrothermal vent microbial communities from East Pacific Rise, Pacific Ocean - CV84 | ecosystem: Environmental > Aquatic > Marine > Hydrothermal vents | place: Pacific Ocean: East Pacific Rise...
AGATGCTTTTTGGAGTAGAGATATGTGAAGATTTATGGGCTATCACTCCACCAAGTAATCATATGAGTAGTAATGGAGCTAATCTTATATTTAATCTTAGTGCAAGTAATGAACTTATCGGAAAAGCAGAGTATAGAGAAGAGTTAGTAAGAACACAGAGTGCTAGATGTATGGGTGCATATGTCTATAGCTCTTCGGGAGTAGGAGAGTCTACAACAGATACTGTCTTTGGAGGACATGCCATTATCTCTGAGTATGGTTCAACATTGGCTCAAAACAAGAGATTTTCAATGCAGAGTTCACTAACTACAGCAGATCTTGATCTTCAACGCCTAAACTGGTTGCGACTTAGTGAATCAAGCTATAGTGATAGTAGAGTTAAGCCCACAAGAGTTATTACTCTCTCCCCTACTCCAAATATAACAAAACTAAATAGATTTATCAATCCAATGCCATTTGTCCCCTCTATCTATCAAGAGAAAACTCATCGTTGTGAAGAGATTATTAATATCCAAGCACATGGACTTATCAAAAGAATGAACCATGCACATATAAAAAGAGCTATTATTGGTATATCAGGAGGACTAGACTCTACTCTTGCTCTACTATCTACACATAAAGCCTTTGAGTTAATGAACTGGAATAAAAAAGATATTATTGCTATTACAATGCCAGGCTTTGGAACAACAAGCCGTACCAAAAACAACGCTATAAAACTGTGCGAAGAGTTAGGCGTAACACTAAGAACAGTAGATATTACAAAAATATCTCTTGCTGAATTTGAGGCAATTGGACATGATCCTGCTGATCTTAGTGTCACCTATGAAAATGTACAAGCTAGAGCTAGAACCTCTATCTTGATGAATAGTGCAAATAGAGAGGGTGGATTGGTTATAGGTACAGGTGACCTAAGCGAAATAGCACTAGGATGGAGTACCTATAATGGCGATCACATGAGTATGTATGCCCTAAACTCAGGTATTCCAAAAACACTTATAAAGTATGTGATAGAGTACTTCAAAAGTAATAAAAAGATTGCAGATATTATAGATGATATACTTGATACTCCTATTAGTCCAGAGCTACTTCCTCACCAAGAAGATGAGATAGTTCAAGAGACAGAATCTATAGTTGGACCTTATGAACTACACGATTTTTTCCTCTATCACTTTATCAAATATGGAGCAAAACCCTCTAAAATTCTATTTTTGGCGAATCACGCCTTTGAAAAGTATGATGAGGAGACTATAAAGAAGTGGCTTAAGCTATTTATACGAAGATTTTTCACTCAGCAGTTCAAACGCTCTTGTATACCAGATGGTCCAAAAGTAGGAACTATCTCTCTAAGCCCAAGAGCCGATTGGAGAATGCCAAGTGATGCAGATTTCTCAATTTGGCTAGATGATTTATAATTTTTTTAGAAACTCACTTAAAATAAAAATTCTTGTCCCATTTACACGCCCTTGGATGTGTGTTGGGTCATCAGATACAAGATGAATATTTTTGACAGTAGTCCCCTGCTTTGCTGTAAATCCAGCACCTTTAACAACTAAATCTTTGATAATAGAGACAGAATCACCATCAGATAAAATAGTTCCATTGCTATCTCTTGTTGGCTCTACACTCTCTTTTATCCCTTCTTTTGCCCACGCTTCAACATCTGGTTCCATATACATCATATCAAGCAGATCCTGAGAACCCAACTCTGTCAATATTCGATATGCCATAACTTGAACAGCTGGATTTTCACTCCACATACTCTCACTCAAGCAGTGCCAATGATTTCGATCAGAAGTAGGCTCATCAATTGAAGCCAAACAAGTAGCACAAACAACAATTGATTCTGTTCTTGGTGCTACCTCATATCCACTTAAACCATCTTTTGAACCACAAAGTTCACACTTATCTATACTCATAATTACCCTTTAATAAAATTAACTGTATTTTATCGAAGAAATAACTCTATTTTCCTTACTCTCTAGTAAATCTGTTTTTTCTATATTATTTAAAATATTTAACATTTTTCTAGCTAATCGTCTTCTATTAAAGGCAGAGGCTAAACCTAAGCACCCATCTTGAAAAGAGATATATTTTTCTCTATCATTTTTTAAAATAAAAAGTTTATCAAGAAAATCTCTCTCATCTTCAGGAACATAACATATTCCAGCATTATACTTCTCTATAATCTTCTGAGCCTCTCCCTCTACTCCTAGGAGTGTAGGTTTTTTCATTGCCGAAGCTTCAAAAATTTTAGAAGGGATAACACTTTTAAATGTATCTGATTTTTTAAGAGGAGCAAGAGATACATCAATAATAGATAAATATCTAGGAACATCCTCTTTTTTAATTGGATCTAAAAATGTAATATTTTTTATATTTAATTTTTGAGAAAGATTTACTATTGTCTGTTTCATTGCACCATCACCAATAAACAAAAAATGAATTAGTGGGTCTTCTATTTTAGAAATACAATTAATAATAAAATCTAAACTGTGTGCCATACCATGTGTGCCAATATAACCTACAATAAACTTATCCTCTAAATTTAACTGTTTTAGTATCTCTATATCTTTATTTTTTATATTAAATAGATCCGTATTTGCACCATTGGTAACCACCGAAATTTTATTAGCTTCTATTCCACGAGAGATAAGATTCTCTTTAAATCCATCTGTTACCGCAATAACAGCATCAGCATCCTTATATAGCCCCAACTCTATCTTCTCTAAAAATTTAAGAATTCGTTGATGTTTAATAGCTCCTACACTATGAATAGACTCTGGCCAGATATCACGCAATTCAAATATCCATGGTTTTTGCTTTATCTTACTCAATCCCCACGCAGTCCATGTTGTAAAAAATTGAGGAGATGTAGCTACAATAATGTCATGTTTCTGAAATAATCCAATAAAAAATGCACTAAAGGAAAATGAAAAATAATCAATAATTCTCTTAAAAAAACCTTTATTAGAAGAGATATAACTCCAAACTCTAATTACTTCTATTCCATCGATATTCTCTTTTTTATAAAACCTATTTTTATGATCATAACTTTCATAAATTTTCCCATAAGGAAAATTTGGAAAACAGGTAATCACCGTAATATCGGCTCCACTTTCCATCCACTCTTTACAATGTTCATAAGTTCTAGTGGCAGGAGCATTCACCTCAGGAGGAAAATTATCTGTTATAAATAGTATTTTCATAATTATTAGGAACCTTTTTAAATTTAAAATAAAAAAACACTAAGTTAAATATTTTCAAGCAATTTTACACTATTTATCTTTTAATATAAATAAAAAAATCAGTTATTAATTGTTATTAACAATTAAATTTTACTTAATCCTTTATTACTAATATTTATTAAATAAAATTAATATTACATTTTAAATATTTTTGGAGTAAGATACGACATTATTTTCTAATTAATATTAGTTAATGAAATTAAACAAAAAAAGGAATAACAATGAGATCTAAACAAATCTTAATATCACTTCTAATGGTATTATTTACAAGTTTTCTAAGTGCGACTATCTATGAAGATGGAAATACAAGTGATACTAGTCGTTGGACAGCGATGAGTGGAGATATGTCAACCATATTAAATATAGAGGATAGTCTTGACCCATCAAATAGGGTAATTAAAGCAAGAAGCCATTCTGCTAAGTATAAGTTAGATATGGATTATGCTACAGCTCCTATTGATCAACCATTTACTTTGAAAATGTTACATACTACAGGAGACTATGCTATATTCATTCATCTAAATACAGATAATGGATTAAGAATTCTCAAATATAACAATCGAAGTAGCGGAAGTACTAGAGCATTAGTTGGAAACTTCACTAAAATAGGTATTGCAGAGAACGCAATTCAAGGTGCATGGAGTAATCTATCTCTTGATTTTGCCGCTGATTTAGCTGTTGTTGAACCAAATAACAACATTGTTTCAGTAGAAGCTTTTGCTATTAAAGGTATTTTTGCTGTAGACAATATTCAACAAGGTCCCAATACCTCCCCTAACCCTACATGTAACTATTATGAAGATGGAAATACAAATAATACAAGTCGATGGATGACAACAACAGGAGATATGACAAAAGTCTCTAATATGGTTGATCATTATAGCTCCAACAATAGAGTAATTCATATAGCGGATAAAGGAGCTCAATATAAATTAAATATTGACTATAGTACTGTACCTACAGATAAAACATTATCATTTAAAATGTTACATACTACAGGAGATTATGCTTTCTATGTTCATCTAAATACGGATAATGGCTTAAGAGTTATAAAATATACTAACCGTCCTACAGAAAGTGGTACACTAGTTTCAAATTGGATTAAAGTTGGTATTGCAAATAGAGTAACGCAAGGGGCATGGAGTACTGTCACTCTTGATTTTGCCGCTGATTTAGCAAATGCTGAAGCAGGTAACACTATAAACTCTGTTGAGGCTTTCAAAGCTAGAGGATCTCTACTAATTGATAATATAAAATCAGATGACTGTAGCTCAAGTGGTAATGGAGGAAATAATGGTGGTGGTAACGCTCAAACAACACATGAGATTACTCTATGCCAAAATAAATCAGCCTATGTTAGCACTCTATATAGTTTAGGTATGACTATCAATAGTACTACTGCACATGGTAGTGTTTTATCTGATGGTAATGATTTTGTAGGTGCAGTACTTTGTGCTGAATTTGCCAATGTGGCATCATCAAGTGATGTTTTAGACCATATCAAAGCCAATGCATTCAGTGGTGCAACAGGTGTTATTGTAAACAACAATGCGGATGGTTCAATCAAAGCTCAATATGAAGTATCTAATGCAAATACACAAGCTTATGCTCAATTAAAATCGATACTTCAAGCATCAGGAGAGACAAGCTTTACAGGTTATCCTGACTATAGCACATTCGCCTCTATTCAAGACCTATATATAGACATATATATTCAGTATGTAGATGCAACTACAACTTATATTGTTGTTACAGTAAGTGATAAATCTATGGATAATGTCAATAGACTAAATGCACTTGTAACTAGTAGTATAATAGCTGCTTCAAATACTCAAAATGTAGAAACAGACACATTCTCATACAGTGGATCTACTCTAAAGGCTGATATTCTATTTGTAATGGATGATTCTGGTTCTATGTCAGCAGAGCAGACAGCAGCATCAAATGCTATTGTTAGTACATTTGGTAATGCTATGACTACTAAGGGTGTGGATTGGAAAGCTACAGTTATTGGTACAGAGCGTAGTGGTAACTATCTCAACAGATACATTAGTGACCCAAGCGAAAATAATATCACAAAATTAGCAACTCAACTTAAAGGATTGGGATTATGGGGATATGATGAAGTTGGACTACTTAAAGCCTATATTCACTTAAATAATGGGGATATATCTGTCAGAAATAGCTCAAAAATCTCTATGGTATATATCTCAGATGAACCAGCTCACTCAAGAATAGTAGATCTTGGAGGAACAGATATGGCTAGTTCTTATTTTGTTCAAAATAACATAAAAGTAAATGTAATCATCCCTCAGAATCTTAGTAACAATAATAACCTAGCTTATCAAATGGCAAATGCTACAGGTGGTGAAGTGGCTAACATATATAACTACTCTAGTGGATATAATGCTATGATGGATAAAATTGCAGATGATGCAGCGGGTAGTGCTTCTCAAATCGTATTAACGAGAACACCTATTGTCTCATCTATACAAGTAACTGTAAATGGTGTGGTTGTACCCGCAATTACAGGATGGATCTACAACTCATCCAACAACTCTATTGTATTTAATATCACCTCTATTCCAAACAGCGGAGATACAATAAACGTAACCTATAATTATTAAAATTCATAATTATTGAGTTAACTAAGTATTCCTATTCTCTTGAATAGGGATACTTTACTAAAAAAAGAATAATTAAGTATAATATTAAAAAAATTTAAACTAAAATTATATTTAGCTATTAATTTTAACTCAAGGACACCATATGAAAACAAGCTTATCTATAAAAAGTATTATAATATTAGTATTACCATACTTTTTTATCTCATGCTCCAATGAACACAAAAGAGAGTTTACTAACAATCCATCCTTATCTTTTCCCACAGCTGAAGGATCTGGAGCTATCACAAAAGGAGGCAGAGGAGGAGAGGTAATTGAAGTTACAAATTTGAACTCAAATGGAGAGGGAAGCCTACGAGAAGCATGTGAGTCAAATAGTACAAGAACAGTTGTATTTCGAGTAGGAGGAACTATTGATTTAAAAGGAAAAGATATAGAAATCCTAAACAGTAATATTACTATAGCAGGACAGACAGCTACAGGAGATGGTATTCAAATCAAAAATGGTGGAATAAGGGTAATTGCGAATGAAGTCATCATTAGATATCTCCGTATAAGACCCGGTCCAGCAAAAGCAAATACCGATGCTCTCTGCATCTCATCAAAAGATAGACACCATAGACAAAAAAATATTATTGTTGACCATGTCTCAACATCATGGAGTGTTGATGAGAATGTCGATGCAGGTTCGTTTAGTGATAATATAACTATCCAATGGTCTATTATTGCAGAAGGGCTACACAACTCCATACATAAAGAGGGAGCACATAGTAGAGGTCTAATGGTGACAGAGGATAGTCGAAACATTACGCTTCATCACAACCTCTTCTACCGAAATTTAAAAAGAAATCCACTCATTCAAAGTAGTGATGCTGATATAGTCAACAATGTAATGGTAAATTTAGATCGTCAAATTTTTATACAGCCTTTCAAAGGAAAGATTCAAGTCAATATAGTAGGAAACTACTTTAGAAGCAAAAGTGGAAAACATGCTCCTATTCGTGTATATGATTACAATAAAGGATATGATAACAAATCTGCTATTTACTATAAAGACAATTATGATAAAAAATATCGTCCAGATAGTACATATCCTCAAACAACTATTAGAGAATTTCAATTTGATACAAAAAAAGTAGACAATATTGATGGTCACATTACAGATAAAAAAGATCGTTATCCCTTTGTAAAAGTCAAAACACAAAATCCACAAGAGGCATATAGATTAGTATTAGATAGTGTAGGAGCAAATTATCCTATTCGAGATAGCGTAGATCTACGTATTATAAATGAAGTCAAGAGTGGTAAACCACCTAAATTTTTTATTAATAATCCAAGTGATATAGGAGGATGGGCTAAACTAAAGAGTAGTAAAGCCCCTAAAGATAGTGATCACGATGGTATGCCAGATAATTGGGAGAGAGATAAAGGATTAAATCCAAAGAATTCTCTTGATAGAAACAAAAAAAATCTAAGCCCAGAGGGATACACCAACTTAGAGGTTTATCTCAATGGACTAGTCAAAAAATAAAAAATCTATTTTAAAAAGTAGCTACCCGAAGATAACAATAGGGTAACTACAGAAACCATAATTATAAGTTTAAAATTATACTCAAAACAATGAAGCTTTTCAGAGTACTTAGTGTGAAAGAAAGTTCTAAATACTCCTGCTACAAGTGTTCCAAAGATTACTCCTGCTATCCCAAATAAATATCCAAAAAATAGACTAAAGATAAAATTTAGAACAATAGCTAAAAAAGTTATATATATAATATAGTGTGTTTTTCTAGCAATTGTATATCCTAACCCATTTGCTTGTGTACTATTAAGGAAAAGGATCGATACTAATGCCATAGGAAAAAGATATGCAATATGCATATATGCCTCTCCTGCAAATAGTCCAACTGCCCAATCTGAGAGAAAATAGGTGAGTATAAAAAGAAAAGGTATCAACAATATATAAAAATGAAAAAAGTTTTTTATCAATTTTCTTCCATTTGTACTCTCATAGTTATTATACATAACAGGCAGAAATCCACCGACGATAGTTGTAGATAAAAATTTTGGAATCATTGCCAACCGCATAATAACAGCATAAAGTCCCAACTCATATTTTCCAAATAACATCAAAATAATCACCCTATCTGCCATCTGTATAAGATTGTTACCTATATAATTCGGCACAAAAGGAAGAGAGAGAGCAAAAAGTTCTTTAAGTAAAACTTTCGCATCTTGTAAAACTCTAAAACTAAAAATATACTCTCTTGAAATGTATAGCGAAACAATAGCTCCAAAAAAAGTTCCTATGACCAAGCCTTTTAGATAAGACTCTATACTATTATCCATATATAAAAAGGTTATTCCTAGAACAACACCAAAAATATAAGCGAAAAGATTAACTAAAGATGCAATTTTAGCCTTGCCTTGCCATCTCAAAAAGTTAAAAGTATGTTTAGTAATAATATTAAAAAGTATATAAATCTCAATCATAAACCAAAACTCTTGATTCAGAAAAAAAAGCTCCTCTACAAAAAGAAAAGCACTATTGAAAAGGAGAGAGACAAAAAGTAGTGCCAAAGTACTTATCACGAGTGTACTAACATAGTAAAAAGATAGTTTCTTCTTATCGGATAAAGATTGAGACATTAGTATCGCAATCCCTGAGTCTATACCAAGCATCACAAATATCTGTAGAAAACTACTTAAGATCAGAAATAGATCATAACTAGCGAACTCTTCAACCGTTACACTTTTAGCCAAGATAGGAATAATTAGAAGTCCTAAAACCTTACTTCCTATATTTGCGACTAAATAGTAGCTACTATCAGAGATCCCCTTCTTTAGCAAACTACTACTAAAAATATTTTTAATTTTCAAGAAACTCCTTTACAACAGGGCTACTATTTGTCAATCTTTTATCATTGACAAGTAGATTTAAAAATTCAACATATTTTTTTGCCAAACCAATCCCTAAATTTTTATCAAACCAAGCTTTGGAGGCTTTTTTAATCATTAAGTACTTATTAGGATTGTTTTCATAATCATTTAATATATTTAATATATCATCTTCACTAAGTGCATGAATCATAGGTGACTGATAAAACTTATGACTCTTGTCTTGTAGAGCCTCAATACAATTATTGATATGAGGAACTCCTGAAGCTAAAGATTCGTAACAGACTCCACCAATATCTGTTTTGTTTTCTCTAAATGCATTACTTGAAAAAGTTGCTTTTCTCAATCCATACATAATATTTTTACGATTCATAGTTGGCATCCATTTTATAAAACTTCCGATACCCAACTCTTCAATTAATTTTTTAGAAGCATCAACGTCTTTGCCATATTCAAACATAACTAAAATAGGCTTTTTAAATTTAGTATTCTCAACAAATTTAGCAAATGCTCTAATCAATTTATCATTTCTTTTTGAACCACCATACTTTTCAAAATCTTCAAGAAAAGCATGATTAGTTGCCCAATATTGGCGACTATGATTAAAAAGTATAAAATCATAATTATCTAAATATCCCCAGATTTTTTGATTCTCTTGTACATCCACTTTTTCCCTATTATACAACATTGGTATACCAAAATTATAAGCTTGAATTCCCAACTTTTTTAATGCATTACCATAAAGGGGATAACTAGGATCGGAGATCACCACTCTAGCTTTTTTATATGCTTTAGACTGAGATTGAGACTGACTATGGTGAATAATACTTTTAATAAAATCAAATGAGAATGAGGGCTTTAATTGCTTAAATGGTTTCTCATATAGATCCATTCCATAAGGGATAATCATATCTGATTTTAATCCTGCTTTTTCTAAAAAAGCACTACTTAAACCACAAGTTATAATAATATCATACTTCTTAAACTCTTCTACAATTATTTTTTTTCTAAAAAAAATCCAATTCTCTCCATCTATTTTTACAGGGAAATCATTAATCCAAGAGAGTTTAACTACATCTCTAAAAGTATCAGATTCAGGCATAAAATGTTCTGATGGTCTATTAATCAACTTATATAACTCGGCATCTATACCTAAATCTCTAAAATATCTTGTCATAGCAAAAAAGTTATTATTCATATTATCAATTAGAGCTACTTTCATTACTGTTCTCCTATTTATATTTAGACTAATCTTGTAGTCTTTTTAGAGCCTTAATATAAGCTCTTTTCTCAAATGATGCTAGAGGTACCATAGTACTTTTTGCTTTAACATCTTTTCTAATAATAGCTCCCATACCAATGGTTGCATTTGAACCTATAGTAACACCATCAATTATTGTAGCATTTGGACCGATATAGACTCCTTCACCAATTGCAACACTTCCACTAATCTCAACTTTAGCAGCAATTAAACAATTTTTTTCTATATGTGTATTGTGTGCAATATGACACAGATTATTTATTTTACTATTCTCTCCAATGATAGTATCAAGCAAAGCACCTCTATCTATACATGTATTTGAACCTATCTCTACCCCACTCTCAATAATAACTCTACCTAGATGAGGAAACTGTATATTGATGCCATTTAAATCCTTAATGTAACCAAATCCCTCTTGACCGATTTTTACCCCTGCATTGAGTACAACATTGTCCTTTACTACTGTATCAGGATAGAGTACTACATCAGGATAAAGAGTGACATTATCTCCAATAATACAATTTTTACTAATCACAACATTTTCATTAATAATAGAGTTTTTGCCTATTTTGGCACTATCATCTACTTTTGCTGATTTTGAAATATAAGAGTCTCTCTCTATCTCCATAAAAAAGCTATTAATTATCAAAACCATTGCCAATCTTGGGTTAAGAGTATAGATAATACTCTTAGCACTAGAAAAACCTTTAAAATTCTCACCAACAATTAATATACTGGAATTCAGTTTCTCTGTATCATAATTTGAATATCCTATCCAGCTCAAAGAGGTTTCATTTGAATTCTCCAACGCTGAAATATTTGTAGAGATGTTCTCTATATTATTATTCGAGATATAAAGATTCTCTTTTTTTAAAAAATCTACTATTTCAAGAGTACTTATTTTTACATCTTTTTTTAACTCTTTTCTATCTTTCATAATAGCTACCTCATTAATATTTTATTCATATATATAATCTACATACCAACTCTCAGGATGAGTCAATAGGTGTAAAACCTTACAGTTATCTTTCATATGTCCAATTGGTGTTCGTCTATCATTTTCTAGTAATTTTCCATCTTGATAAGCTTTCCATTGAGTCCACTCACTATCACTCACATATCTACAGTTATCCCATAGCTGTTTATCATAGGCCTCATATAATAGATTGAAATCACTAGCTCTATTTGCAGCCCAAAAATTAAGATTATTATAAAATGTCATATCTCCATGAGATGCTGTTCCATAAAGTTTTATACCAAAAATAGTCTTAAAAAGCTCTATCTCACGTTTCAACAACTCACTCTTATCTATATTACAATATCCACCAACATCCTCCAGCTCTGTATGAAGTCCAACTTCACAACCTATAGAGATGAGATCTTGTATTATTTTAATATTACCTATAGATAGTAGATTATAGTGAGGGGAGTGAAGTCTAATATATATACTTGCTTTTATATCCAGCCGTTTAAATATTTTATAAATACTCTTTAATCTATCTATTTTGACATCAACATCTATTCTATTAACTAATATTTTATCTTCTTTATTATATTCATCAAGAAAAAACTCTTTTAAAGTAACTATTTTATAACTGTTATTTAATGCCTCTTCAAAAATTTTTTCATAGTAAGTAAATGTAAAATTATCCATTTAAACTCCTCTCTAATTTTTTTCTATCAGGAAAGTTTACCAAAACACCCATGCCTTTTTTCTGATAAACAACCATACTACCTACAGCACAAGCAGAGACATTTGATTCTCTTACTGCTTCACCAATATGATCAATATTCCCTGCTCCACCATTTGCAATTACAGGGATACCCACACTGTCAGTAACTCGTTTAAGTAGATCTGTATCATATCCATCCCATGAACCTTCTCTATCTATAGAGGTTATCAGCAACTCTCCTGCACCAGCATCCTCCATCTTTTTTGCCCAAGTAACTAGATCATCACTCTGTTTTCTCTTTCCATGATGGGAAAAGAGCTTCTCTTTTCCCCAAAAGGTAGTTTTAACATCTATAGAACCAACAACACTCTGATTTCCAAAGTATTGAGCGATCTCCTCTATCAGTTTTAGATTACCAAAAGCATTTGAATTTATCACTATTTTCTCAAACCCGATCTCGAATATCTTTTTGGCATCCTCCAAGCTTTTTATATTTCCACCATAAGATAGAGGCATAAAACACTCATTGGCAATATCTCTTAAGATATTAAAATTTATCTTCCGATTCTCTTTAGAGGCAAAGATATCCAAAAACATCAACTCGTCAACCTCTAACTCATTAAATATCCGAACAGTATTGACAGGATCACCAATATAGTTATACTCTTTAAACTTAACTGTCTTGACAAGACTTGCATCTTTTAGTAGAAGACAAGGGATTACTCTAGTTCTCAACATCTCTAAATCCTTGCAAAGTTTTCAAATAGAGTCATTCCAAATTTATGACTCTTTTCTGGATGAAATTGTGCCCCAAAAATATTATCTTTTTGAATTGCACTATCAAATTCAATACCATATTTTGTCTTTAGTATAGAGTTTTTTTCATGCTCTATCTTTACAAAATAGGAGTGTACAAAATAGAACCTAACCTCATCAAAATCTTGAAAATTTTTAGTTATTATGCTCTTATTACTCTGAGATACAATATTCCATCCCATATGTGGGATCTTAAGATCAGCATCAATACGATTTTTGAAACTCATCGTCTTTGCAGGAATCCAATCAAATCCATCCACTGTTCCCTCTTCACTTTGAGTTGTCAAAAGTTGCATACCTAAACAGATACCCAAGGTAGGAACTTGCTCTTTTAAAGCCTTCTCATTGAGAACCTCATAGAGATTTTTCTCTTTTATCTTTTTCATGGCCATATCAAATGATCCAACACCTGGAAGAAGTATCTTTGATGCATTTTTTATCTTATCTGGGTCACTCTCTATAGTTGATTCAACACCAATATACTTAAACATATTTTGAATTGAACCCAAATTTCCCATCTCATAATCTATGATTGTAATCAATTTTCATCCTTTTTTATTGGGAAACAGTATTTCAGATAGAAACTCATAGGTACTAAATTGGCATGTGCCAATATCTTAAATAGTGGTCGTAGTTTCTCAAATCTCTTTTTATAGGTAGGATAATCATACCAAATTTTTGGCTTTTGATTCATAACTTTTTCATACTCTTCATCACTAAGTTCAAGTCTCTTTTTAAAATAGTTTAAGAGATCTTTTTCTATAGTAGGAGAAGTATTGTACTCTCTCCATGCATCTTCTCTTGATATTTTTCCATTTCGTGCAAGAGCAGAGAGTGTATTATTTCTAAAGTCTGTATGAAACTTTTGAGGAGCATAAATACCATGAAAAAACGCTGTCATACGATTCTCTAGGTGATGACCCCCATAGTAACTCCAGTCATACTCTTTTTCTAAAAAGGCTCTTGCTTCTTCTTTGTTATAATCTATATACCAAAATGGTCTAATCTTCTGTATTCTTGCAAATGAACTCCAAAATAGAAATCTAGAAAAAGTCATCAGAGGATAAGACTTCATTGGAAGCTTACCAAACTGTTGATGAATAGATTTAATATATTTCCCGTCAAAATAGTTCCTACCTACAGGAGTAATACCCTCTGTGATAAAAGAGTGTCCCTCTAATACATACTGAACTCCATATTTCCAAGCAGCTCGATACATAACCTCTGCAAGAGCTAGATCAGTAGCAGCCTCAATCTCTGCCACATCGGCATAAAAAAAAGATTTAAATATATCATCTGACTCCTTATTATCAACTACATGTGTATAAAGATCAATATCTAAAGCAGTCAATACTTTTCTAATATTCTCTGTGGCTATAGAGGTATTCCAAGTGTTATCATAGTGTACAGCAAGTGGTCGAAGTCCCCATTTTTTTGTGAGATAGAGCATATATGAGGAGTCTGTACCCCCACTAACGCCTATAATACAGTCATACTTTTTACCTTTACCATTTCTCTTGATCTCCTTTACAATTCTCTGAAACTCCTCTTCACCTTTAGGTTGACCTGTACCATAATCATCTTTTAATTTTTCAAGCTGTGCACAGTAGTTACACTCACCATTCTCATCAAATGAGATAGAGGCAACTCGCTCATCATAAATACATTTTGAGCAGACTTTTAAAGTGGTTTTTGATAAATCTAGTTCATCTAACATCTCTTTGATTCCTTTAATTTAATAGGTGTTCCAAATGCTTTACTATTTTTGGGAATATCTATATTCACAAAGCTGTTTGCACCAACAATTGACCCCTCTCCTATAGTTATCCCTTTTTGAATAATTACATTAGGTCCAATATAACAGTTTTTTTCTATAACAGTTTTATCATACTCATAGGGTGCAGTACCTCCTGTAATAGCCCACTGAATACTATCGTGAGAATATATTTGGACTCCTGAAGATATAGAACAATTATCTCCAATATCAAGAGTTCCACTACCATCAAGTACAACATTTGGTCCAATCCATGTGTTTTTACCTACTTGAACATCACCTAAGACGACAACATTATCATAAATACTTGTCCCCTCTCCAAAACCCAAAGATTTTGCTTTCTCCCATCGATCACTAATATAATCTCCAAAGGGTAAAACTCTACTATAATTCTCTTTGAGATTCTCTCTTGCCTCAGCGAAAGAGATTTTGATACTCTCTAATATATTAAGATCCATAGATATTTGTCCACTCTTCAAAATTTAGAAGAGACCAGATAAAAAGTCTTCTATTCTCTTTTCCATTAAGATGTTCATTTATCAACTCCTGAGTCTTATCTCTATCCATATATTTATAAATATTTGCATTGTCATCTAAAAGTTTTGCTCTAACAAAGTCTATACTTTCTCCTTTAAACCAACTCTGATCAGGGGAGCTAAAACCTTGCTTGACAGCTTTATGAATATCTTCTGGAATATACCTGCTCATTGCTTTTCTCAAAAGTATCTTTCCATCATTGGTTTTTTGCATTGCACCAATCTCATTTTTATTCATCCTTGTGACCTCTTTTAGATTTCCAAGTTTAAGATTGACAGGAACTTTTTGAGCAAAATCAACCAAGTCATTATCTAAAAATGGAACTCTAGTCTCAAGACTATGAGCCATAGATAGTTTATCATCCACCACTAATAGACCATGTAGAAAAGTTTTTGCTTCAAAATATAGAGAGTGATTAATATACTCCTCTGGACTCTGTAGAGCAGATGGAGTCTTAAATACATCTGAAAAAATATCTCTTGTCCAGACATTTTTTACATCATTGGAAATAGGAGAAAATACTTTTTGAACATCTTTATTATCAATGAGTCTCTTCCAAAATCCATAGTATTTATCTATATAATCATCAAAGTTTCTATTGTTAGTAGCACGATAATACCGCCAAGGATACCCAGCAAACAGTTCATCACCACCTGCTCCACTCAATACAACTTTTACAAATTTACTCGCTAATTTAGCAGCGTAATAGTTTGGATAACTCTGCCCTACTCTTGGCTCTTCAAGATGATAGGCAAAATCATGCATACATCTCTCCATATCACCTGATTTTAAGACCATCTCATAGTGTTCTGTCTTGAACTTATAAGACATATACTCAGCCTTAGCTCTCTCATCAAAACTAAGCTCCATCCCACTAGCACTACTTAGATCAAATCCTACAGTAAAAGTCTTGAGATAGTCGTTACTACCTCTAAAGTGTTCTGAGGCAATAGCTGTTATAGAACCACTATCCATTCCTCCACTGAGATAACTACCGACAGGAACATCTGCCACGAGTTGTCTCTTTACCGCTTGATTAAAAAGTCTATCAAGTTCTTCTATATACTCTCGTTCATCTTTGAGTTTGAGTGGTTCAGAAAAGTCAAAATCCCAATACTCTTTTTTTATGATCTCTTTACTATTTAGATCTATCTCAAAATAGTTACCAGCTTCTAAGATTTGAATATCTTTGTGTAGAGTTTTATTAGTAAATATATTTTGAAAAGTGAAATACTCTAATAGAGCCTCTCTATCTACCTCACTCTGATACTCTTTATACTCCAAAATAGACTTTATCTCACTAGCATAAATCAATGTATTATCTTTAGTTATATGATAATATACAGGCTTAATTCCATATCTATCTCTAACCAAATAAAACCTCTTTTTAAAGTTATCATAGAGAGAAAAAGCAAACATCCCATTGAATCTGTTGATGCACTCTATTCCCCACTCTGCATATGCATAGATAATTACCTCTGTATCAGTATTACTTTTGAATCTATGACCCAACTTTTCAAGCTCTAATTTAAGCTCTTGAAAGTTATATATCTCGCCATTATATGCAATCCATATATTTTTAGAAAGATCACTCATTGGTTGATGACCTGCATGAGAAATATCTAAAATAGATAATCGTCTATGCCCCATATACAAGTCATAATCATGAGAGTTCAGCTCTCTTTGAGCTGAACTCGACTCTATAGGAGGCAACATATCATCAACATTTTTAAACTCATAGTCTGTAAAATTTTGTAAAAAAGAGACCTCTCTTTCATGCCTAGCACCTGTATGAAAGAAAAGATAACCAGCATCATCTGGACCACGGTGTGCTATCTTATCTGCCATAGGTTTAGCATAATGAATATTTACAGATTGTCTATTTAGCGAAAGTGCGCCTACTATTCCACACATACTATTTCAATGCCTCTTTCATATTTGAGATTATATACTCAAACTCCTCATCACTCATACCTGCGTATAGAGGTATAGCAATAGAGAGTCTATCAGCAGCGTAACTCATCAAGAAATCTTCCTCTTTAAAACCATTTTTATCCTTATAATAACCTAGAGTATGGACAGCGTGTGTTCCCTGTCTTGTAGCTATATTTTTATCTTCTAACTTCTCCATAAAGATATTTCTTTTTATATTGATTCTATCAATCTGCTCTTTAGTTAGAGAGGTGATATCTTCTCCGTCAGTAAAGATACATACATATGATTGGAAACCATGCTTATAATTTTCAGGGATATAAGGAGTAACTAGCGCAGAGATATCTTTTAGAGCCTCATCATATTTAGAGGCAACATCTCTTCGCCCATTCATAATATACTCTTTTTTGTCCATCTGACATACACCTATTGCACCCTGCATATCAGTCATACGATAGTTGTATCCTCTCATAGTAAAGTCAGGAAGTAGTGATCCTCCTTTCTCTTTATGTCTCTGTAGATCAGATTTACTTGCTCCATGATCTTTTAGCTGAGAGACTCTATTTGCAATCTCATCATCATTGGTAATAAGCATTCCACCCTCACCTGTACAGATAGATTTTCTAGGGTGAAATGAGAAACATCCCACATCACCAAATGTACCAGAGTGTTTATCTCCAATCCAACCATCAAAACCACAAGCTGAATCCTCTATAATCTTGAGATTATACTTTTGTGCTAACTCCATAATATATGGCATATCTGAGCAGAGTCCAAAGAGGTTAACTGGCATTATAGCTTTGATAGAACTATCATTTTGAATTAATGCCTCCAACTGAGTCTCATCCATATTAAAGGTTCTAAGATTAATATCACAAAAAACCACCTCAGCCCCTGTATACTCAACTGCATTTGCACTTGCTACATAAGTAAAAGATGGAACTATAACCTTATCTCCTCTACCTATGCCCATAGCCTCTAGCCCTAGATGTAGTGCTGTAGTACAACTAGTCGTTGCATGAGAATACTTAGCTCCTGTAAAATCAGAGAACATCTCTTGGAATTTAGCAACATTGGGTCCTTGAACTACCCATCCTGTCTCCAGTGGTTTTACTATTGCTTCTGCTTCCTCTTTACCAAATATTGTTTTTGTAATCGGTATATTCACTACTTTTCTCCATAAAATTTTTTATTAAATTCATCTTTTGTCAAGATGACTGCTTTGGGATGATAGTCAAGTACACTATCTTCAGACTGCTTATCTGATAAACCAACATAGGCAATATCGTTCTCTACAATCAGAGGTACTTGAAGTACTCTTTTATACCAAGCTTTTATATTACTATTGACATAATCCATAAATCCATGAAAACTTATATTTCCAGAGTAAAAATTTTGACTATCGGTATTGCTATCTATTGAGAGTTTAACAAACTCAATAGCATCCCAGTTAGTATTATCAATGAAATCTTTAGCACTAAGTATTCTTTCATTTGTCTTAAAGTACTGATTATTGTCTAAATCAAACAGTATATATTGATTATCAACCTTTGCCTCAATTAGAACATGTCCATTATCATAACTATTTTTTTCATCCATTGTAAAAAAATGTACTACTCTATTTTCAATATTTAAACTATCCAAGATAGAGGAGGCAAAAGAGGAGAGATCTCCACAAGTTAATGAGAGCTTATTATTCAATAGTTTCGAATATTTATTATCAAAGCTCTTTCTATCGTCATTTGAACCATGAACAACTAACCATGATAAAGAAGACATTAGAGAAAAAATATCATTTTTGTATATAATGATATTTCTATCTATACCTCTTTTAAAATCTACAAGATAATAATAACCTTCATTACGAAGATCATAAACATCTCCTCCCCATTGATAAAATGAAGGCTCGTGTATCACTTTATCATCTAAAAAATGGCTACTCTTTTCACTCTTTTTTTCAACTTTATCTATTTTTAAACTCTTATCCATATTGAAATAGATAACTAAATCTTTTGACTCTAACCTCTGTCTATTTTTGTACTTCTCAACACCCATATCTCCCAAGGCTGTTTTTATACTACTTTTAGTATCCTTAATTAATCTATGAGTATCTATAATATTAAACACATAGATGATATTTATAACTGCTAATATCAAAAATGGTTTATTACTAAAAAGCCTCATTTTATCCTCTGATTCCGTTTGCTTCTCTCCAATCAATTAGCATCTGTAAACCCTCTCGGAGAGAGTATTTATATCTGAAGCCTAACTCAACTTCAGCTTTCTCTCTTGAACCAATTCTATTTTGAACTAACTGTCTTGCATCATCTTCACTATAAGGTACATATTTTACTTTTAATTCCGATTTTTTGAGATCCAGCATTGTGTCACATAACACTTTGATGGTCGTTTGAATCTCTGTTCCTACATTATAATAACCCAATTTTACATCTGATTTCACAGCAGCGATATTACATCTTGCAATATCTTCTACATAAATAAAATCATATGCTTGAGAGCCATCACCATTGACCATAGGTTGTTCTCCTCTATCTATTTTATTAAGAACAATCGGTACTACACCACTATAGACGGCATGTTGATCCTGTCCTGGGCCATAGACATTCATATATCTTAGTCCTACTATCTCCAATCCATATCTATCATTATAAGCTGTAGCCATCGCTTCTCCTGCAATCTTAGTTGCTCCATAGAAATTTCTATTGTTAAAAGGGTGATCCTCTGTCATAGGAACTTGTACTGCATCACCATATACTGAAGCAGAGGAGCTATATACCAATTTTTTAACCTTGTGCTTTACACACGCTTCTAAGACATTAAATGTCCCTGCAATATTGACATCAAAGGCTGTTCTTGGAAAATCTTTACAGTGAAGTAACCACATTGCAGCTAAATGAAATACATAATCAACTCCCTCCATCGCCTTATCCAAAATATCAATCTCTCTAACATCTCCACCATAAGGGAATATAGAGCATCTCTCATCTTTTAGTGACTCTTCAAGATTTTCCATCTTTCCACGAGTAAAGTTATCATATATAATTACCTCTTTAACTGGTTCTTTAAGCAGTTCACTAACTACAAAACCACCAATAAAACCTGCTGCACCAATTACTAAAACTCTTGAATTTTCTAATTTATTTATCATCTATTTTCCTATTATTTATTTTTTTTTATTTATCTCTTCTACGACAAACTCTGCAAATGCAAAAGAGCATGTAAATGCTGGACTAACAGCATTAAGAACATGTGTTGAGTTCTCAGCATGTTCTACTACAAAATCCTGTATTAGCTCATTTGTATCTATATTTAAGAGCTGAGCTCTAATTCCTGCGGGAATAGGTGAAAAATCATCACCTATCTTATAAACCATATCTTTTGCTTTCTGTATAAAAATCTTTGGGTTATAGTTTTTCATCTCACTAAAAGCCAAATTTCTAAAATTAAATGAATTTAAGATAAATAGCTTACTAGCATAATAGATTATCTCTACTAACTCCTTAATATTAAAATTGTCAAATCCTTTATAGTTCTCCCTCCAAAATGCTGGAATAGCTGTAGGTCCTATTTTTATACTTCCATCAACAGTAATAGTATAGTGTACCCCTAGAAAAGGGTTAGATAGATTTGGAACAGGATAGATGTTTGTCTTTATATCTGTTTTATTCTCTAGATACTTCAAATAAATACCTTTAAAAGGCAACATCGTATAATTTTTAGCTAAACCAAACTTCTTTGCAATCTTATCAGCATAAGCACCTGCGGAGTTAATAAGATAATCATGTGATATATTACTCTCTTCAAAAGTAGTATCAAAATAGAAGTCAACACCTTTACGAAGTAGATCATCTCTAAGCTCAGAACAAACCTCTAGTGGATCAACACTTGCTGTAGTAGGAGAGAAGAGTGCTTTCTGATATGTTTTTATATTGGCATCAATCTTTGCTACCTCCTTTTCATCTATAATAGATGTCTTTACACCATTAGCTTCAGCTCTTTTTTGTAGCTCATAAATACCTTCCAACTCATTTTCATCTTTAGCAACAACTATCTTTTTCGTATCATTAACAAAGATATCATGCTCTTGACAAAACTGTTTCATCTTACGATTGCCTTCAACTGTAAACTTGGCTTTTAAACTATCTGCACTATAATAAAAACCTGCATGTAAAACACCACTATTTCGTCCACTTGCATGTTTAGCAACATCACTCTCTTTATCCAAAATTGCAATAGTTACTTTTGAACTATTTTTCTTTAGTTCATAGGCAATAGTCATACCTATAATACCTGCTCCAACGATCAAATAATCATACTTCATTCAAGACCATCCTAATATGGTTTAATATTTAATATTTTACAATATTTTTTATTAAAAAAAACATTTTTTCATCAAAAAAAACTATTTTTATCTTTATTTTTTTAAAAATTCTTAATATTAAAGTTTTTTAATATTAAAATCAATATAATGTTAAAAATAAATTTAATTAATTATTATTTAATAATACAAATGATATTATTTAATGTTTAATTTTATTTAGAAATAAGGGAGAGAAGTGTCATTTACTAAAAAAAAATATAATACTCATTATGTACCAAGTCTATTTTTATTTATAGCTATATTTTTACTATCTTTTGGAACAATGATGATTGACAACAACTTATCAATTATAATTGTAACACTACTTGGACTCTCTATCGGAATAGGATTTGCTGCACTATTGATTAAAAGAAAAAATTTATCAACATCTATATACATTTTTTTACTGTTTTTTTTAATATATTTTATACATACTGTAATAATAACATATGGACTTATTGTTTTTTATGATACTGTTCATATTAAAATTGATGAGAGCTATTTCTATAAATCTTCAATTGATGTTGCATATAAACTAAATCAAGGTTATACGATAGTAGATATTTTCAATATTCAAAGATATGGGGATGTCCCTGCCGCAGTCTATATGAATGGTCAGATTGCAAGAGTTGCTGATATATTTGGACGAAACTCCATTATGGTTCAAAAAATTTTTGTTTTAATGTTTTCAGCATTTATCCCAATGGTTATGTATAATATAAGTAGACTCTATCTAACAGAAAAAGAGTCTATTATATCAGCATTTATCTACGGTTTTTTCTCTTTTGTTCCATACCTATCATCTATGATCTTAAGAGATGTACATGTTGCATTTACATTTATTATTGTAATTTTTATTACTCTACAGAAACTGTCAATAAAAAATCTGATTATTCTTCTAGCTGTAAGCACACTCTCCTACTTTTTGAGAGAACAGACAGGTGTTTTTTTATTGGGTTTTACCTCTGTATATATATTTGCATTAATACACAATCTTCTTAGAAATTTTTATATGGAACTCTTTTTATATATGATTATATTAGGAATAATCATTATAATCATTGTAAACTCATCTCTAATGGATATGTTTAACACAATCCTAAACAGCTCAGGAGAGCGACAAGTAGCACAAGCAGCATCTGGTTCGATGGGTGCAAAATTAGCCAAACTTCCTTATGGATTAAATATTATAGGTCTATTTGGATATGGTCAAATACAACCATTTCCATTTACCTATATCTTTACCAAAAGTACATATAAAGGTTTCTTTCAAATAACCTATATTATGGCAGGAATAGCTTGGCTATTAGGATGGGGGTTTTTACTTTATGGAGTTTTTAAGAGAAAAATTTTGACCAGAATAGATCTAAAACTACAACTAATTCTTCTATTTTCTATGGCCTATCTACTTTTAATTGCAGTTGTGGAATTTGGAGTAAGACGGCAAATGCCAGTATATCCTGTACTATATATGATCATGGTTTTTAGTTACTTAGAGCTAGATAACAACAAAAGAAACAAGATTTGGATAACTATGGCATCTTTATACTTAACAATAACAATTATATTTTATTTTTTAAAATTTTAGGACAAGAATATGAATTCAAAAACAAAAATTGTGTTCTTTTTAGGCACACTTAACGCAGGTGGAGCAGAAAGAGTCACAATTAATATCATTAGAAAATTAAACCCAGAAGAGTTTGATATAACCTTAATATGTGTAGAATTCAAAGGGGCATTTGTACCTTTGATTCCCAAACATGTTAAAAGAGTAGATTTAGATGCAAAAAAAACTCTATTATCTATTTTTAAATTAAGAGCAAAAATAGCAGAGATAGAACCTGATATTATATTCTCTACTCTATTTAGAACGCATATAGCTACAACTCTTTCATTAATAGGTCTAAAACAACAACCTATTACAATCTTTAGAAGTCCAACTTCTCCCAAAACTTTGATCGAGCGAGGAGAGATGAGTCAAATGATGAGATCTCTTTTGACCCTATCTTATAAAAAAGCTCATAGAATTTTAGCACAAACTCCTGCAATGAGAGAAGAGATTGCCTATTTTCACAAAGTAGATGATAAAAAAATTGATGTTTTTTTAAATCCTCTCGATACAGAACTAATAGATGACAAAATTAATGAAGAGAAAAGTCCTTTTGATAATAAATATACAAATATTGTTGCGGCAGGAAGAGTCTCTGAGGTAAAAGGATTTGATACTCTTATTTATGCTTTAAAGATAGTGGTGGAGAATAACCCCAATTTTATATTGCATATTATTGGAAGAGATGGAGGGGAAGAGGCTAAATTAAAAAATCTCGTAGAGGAGCTTAATCTCAAAAAAAATATAATTTTTTGGGGGTTTCAAGAGAATCCTTATCTATTTTTTAATTTTAGTGATCTATATGTTCTATCTTCAAGAAGAGAGGGATTACCAAATACAGTTTTAGAAAATTTATATCTAAATAAGCCTATTGTTGCAACAAGATGTATAAGCTTTATGGATGAGCTAATTGATGACAAAAAAAATGGATTTATTGTTGATGTAGAAGATAGTAAAGGTATGGCCAATGCGATATTAAACTATAAAGAACTAGAGACAAAAGGGTCAAACTATACAGAGAGACTTCTAGATGTAAATCAATTTTTTAAAAAACTATACAAGAGAGAAAATATATGAGTAAAAAAGAGCAAAAAGATATGCTAATTTTAGGGCCAAATCCTTTTAATGAAAAGATTAACCATTCAGGTGGACAGTTAACGGCCATTACACTACTAGTTAACTATTTAGAGCAGAAAAATATTAGCTATGATATTGTAGATATTTTTAGAAGTAGCTTTCCCCCTCCACCATTGAGTGATAAACTAAAAGTATCTTTTATAAAATATAGAGAGGTTAAGCGGATACTAAATAAAAAAAGCTACAAAGGTGCTTTAATCTTTGGAACACATGGATTAGGATATTGGGAGAAACTTATCTTATCTCTACTAATAAATAGTCATAAAATTAAAACGCTATTTTTTGTAAGATCTGGACACTTTTATAGTGCTATTGAACGAAAAAACTATAAAGCACCAATTAAAAGATATTTAATGAATAGACTGGATTATATAGGTTATCAAGGAGGAAAATGGGAAGAGCTATATAATAAAATAGGTATAGATAAGAGCCGATTGGTAAAAATTTTGAACTGGATAGATATATCTGATTATAAAAGAAGTTTTACTAATAAGAAAGTAAGCTTTTTGTATGTAGGTTGGATGGTTAAAGAAAAAGGTGTTGAGGAGCTATTTGAAGTAATTGCAAATCATAGAGATTTAGATGAATATGAATTTACATTTGTTGGAGGAGGAACACTGCTAGATGAATTAAAAGAGAAAAAAGAGAAACAGAATCTCAATAATATAACTTTTACTGGATGGCTAGACTCAAAAGATGTTGCAGAGTATTATCACAATACAGATGCACTTATACTTCCATCTCATACAGAGGGATTCCCCAATGTGATACTCGAAGCACTAAACTACAGATTACCTATTATTGCTACTAATGTAGGAGGAATACCAGAGAGTGTTATAGATGGATATAATGGATACATACTAGAACCAAAAGATAAAAATAAGCTATATAGCTCCATTAAATCAATAGGAAGTTCAAAAGAACTAAAAGAGAAATTCTCAAAAAATTCAGAAGAGATACTAATAAGAAATCACACTATAGAGAATAATTGTAAAACTCTATTTGATTTATTTGATATAAAAATAAAAAAGGATTAAAAGATATGAAACAACTAATACAAAGCTTTAAAACTGGAGAGTTAGGACTTTTTGATGTCCCTGCACCTGTATGCCAAACAAATGGTGCGTTAGTAGAGACTAGTGTGAGCTTAGTCAGTGCAGGTACAGAGAAGATGCTAGTAGATTTTGCAAAAAAATCTATACTCGCTAAAGCAAAAGATAGACCGGACCTAGTAAAACAGACCGTAGATAAGATGAAAAAAGAGGGGGTGATGAATACACTTGAAAAAGTATTTACTAAACTAGATTCACCAATACCTCTGGGTTATAGTCTATCAGGTAGAGTTATTGAAGTAGGAGAGACTCTTAGTGGAATCAGTATAGGAGATAGAGTTGCATGTGGTGGAGCAGGATATGCAAACCATAGTGAAGTAAACTATATCCCAAAAAACTTAATGGTAAAGATACCTGATGGAGTAGATGATATAGATGCATCTTTTGTTACAGTAGGAGCTATAGCACTACAGGGTGTCCGTCAAGCTGAACCAAAACTAGGAGAGAGAGTAGCAGTCATAGGTCTAGGTCTGCTAGGGCAATTAGCTGTTCAACTCCTCAAAGCAAATGGATGCAAAGTTATTGGTAGTGATGTTGACCCAGAGAAGATAGAACTAGCCAAAAAACTAGGTGCAGATGATGCATGTCATGCAGGAGATCTCATCAAAAAAGCCAATGAGTTCTCTAATGGTCATGGAGTTGATGCTGTCATTATAGCAGCCTCCACTCTCTCAAACCAACCTGTAATTGATGCTGCTCAGATCTCTAGAATGAGAGGACGAGTAGTTTTCTTAGGTATGGTAGGCATGGACATCCCGAGAAATGAGTACTACAAAAAAGAGCTAGATCTTCGACTCTCTATGGCATATGGTCCAGGACGATATGATCCTGACTATGAGGAGAAAGGTATCGACTACCCTTATGACTTGGTAAGATGGACAGAGCAGAGAAACTTTGAAGCCTTTTTAGGACTAATCGAAGAGGGGAAAATTAGCCCTAAAGAGCTATTGACACACAATTATGACTATGATGATGCGATGAAAGCATACGATCTACTAGAGGGAAAAATCCAAGAGAAGTATCTAGGCATTGTCTTGAAATATAAAGGTGGTATCGTTCTTGATGAGCATAAGATAGTTCAACGCCTAGACAAGATAATAAATAGTGAAAAGATAAATGTAGGACTCATTGGTGCAGGAAACTTTACAAAAGCAGTCATCTTACCTAATATAAAAAAGGTAGAAGATTATGAGCTAGTAGGTCTATGTACTGCTACAGGTGTAAGTGCTGAGGGTACAGGTAAAAAATATAATTTTAAATATATTACAACCGACAGTGATAAGATATTTAATAATAGTGAGATTAACTCTATATTTATTACAACACAACATAATACTCATGCATCTCTAGTCCTAAAATCTATAGAGTCTAAAAAACACTGTTTTGTAGAGAAACCACTAGCTATTTATGAAAATGATCTAGAGGAGATTCGTGAAGCTTATAATGGAGAGACTATTGTTCAAGTAGGATTCAATCGACGATTCTCTCCAATGGTTAAGGAGATGAAAAAAAATCTAACAGGACAGATCTCAATCAACTATAGAGTCAATGCAGGAGTTATACCTAAAAATGTATGGATTCAAGATAGAGAGACAGGAGGAGGAAGAATAATTGGTGAGGTTTGTCACTTTATTGATACATGTAGCTATCTAGCAGAAAGCGAAGTAGTATCTGTCTATGCTTCAACTATTCAAAAAAATGACCAATCTATTCCTGACGAAGATAATGTAAATATTATACTCAACTATGCAAATGGCAGTGTAGCAACTATCGCATATTACGCATATGGGGATAGTAGTATGCCAAAAGAGTCCATAGAGGCATTTGCAAATGGTGTAAGTATGAAACTCAACGACTTTAGAGAGTTATCTATATATAAAGGTGGCAAAGAGAAAAAAGAGAAAAGTTTCAATCAGGACAAAGGGTTTAGCGAAGAGTTCAAAGCCTTTAGAGATGCTGTCAAAGATGGTAACCCTGCAATCTCTTTTGAGTCTATCTACAACACAACCAAAACAACATTTAAGATTTTGGAATCTATCAAAAATGGGAATGTGGTAAGTGTTTAGTAAATATATTCAAATTTTCAATACAGTTAAATTTCTGAAACCCAAACAGATATACTATAGGCTCTACTATTTTGGTAGAGCAAGAGTCAGAAGAGCAATAGGCGATACACCTCTGCTCTCGATACCATCTCAATCGACTCATATTAGATTACAAGAGAGTATTCATATAGCAGACTGTTATCTAGGAGATAAAGAGTTTAAATTTCTTAATCTCTCCACAAAATTTGAGCAAAATATAGATTGGAACTACTCTAAACATGGTAAACTTTGGACTTATAATCTCAACTATTTTGATTTTTTATCCCAAAAAAATGAAAATCTAAGATCACTAATTGATGATTTTGTAGAGAATAGTAATAAAATTAAAGATGGATTAGAACCTTTTCCGATTAGTCTTAGGGGTATCAACTGGATTAAATACCTCTCATCTCATCAGATCAAAGAGCAAAAAATTGATGATAGCCTATATGCACAATACTATATTTTACTCGATAACTTGGAATACCACCTTCTAGGTAATCATCTTTTGGAAAATGGTTTCTCTCTACTCTTCGGTGCATATTATTTTGAAGATAATAAATTATATACAAAAGCAAAAGAAATTTTAATAAAAGAGTTAACAGAACAGATACTTAAAGATGGTAGTCACTTTGAACTAAGCCCTATGTATCATCAAATTATGCTCTTTAGAGTATTAGATTGCCTAAATTTAGTTAAAAACAGCAAATGGAAAGATAAAGAACTCTTAGAATTCTTAAAAGTTAAAGCAGAATTGATGTTAGGATGGATAGAGTCTATTAGCTATCAAAATGGAGATATTCCTCTGCTTAATGACAGCGCTAACTCTATTGCACCTACAACAAAGCAGTTGATATATTATGCCAATAAATTAGAATTAAAAAGCAATAAAACTCCATTATCAACTAGTGGATATAGAAAATTCACTAACGATAACTACGAATCCATTATTGACATCGGAGATATTGGAGCTGATTATATACCAGGTCATGCACATGCTGATACTTTTAATTTCGAACTTAGAATCAAAGGAAAACCCTTTATCGTAGATACAGGATTGAGTACCTATGAGACTTGCCCAAGACGAACTCTAGAACGATCAACAATCTCACATAATACAGTAGAGATCAATAGTAAAGATCAAAGCGAAGTTTGGGGTGGATTTAGAGTTGCAAATAGAGCTTATATTATTGATATAAAAGAGAAAGATGATCAGGTAGAGGCAACTCATAATGGATATAAAAAGGAGAATATATATCACTCTCGTCAATGGAAATTTGAAGAGAATAGAGTTATTATTAAAGATAAAATAAACAAAAAATCGAATGCTATAGCAAGATTACATTTTCATCCAGATATAACTAAAAAAGAGATTTTAGAGCATCTTTCAAGTAGTAGTAAACTAGAATTTGGAGAGTATTTCTACTCTCCTGAATTTAATACTCAACAGACTGCAATAGTCGTGAGTATTAAATTTGTAGATGATTTAAATATAATTATAAATACATATGCTACTGAAAATTCTAGTAAGAAGAATTATCACTAACAATAATCTTAACATCATTAGGTAAGCTATCAACTTGACCATCGTTTACGATAAGTTCGATCATATATTCACCTTCAAGATCAGCTACAAATGTAGGATTATCTATTGTCGTATCACTAAGTACGGCAATACTTCCATTTGGTTTACTCTTCATACGCCATCTGTATGTCAAAGGGTCACCATCAATATCACTACTGAGATCTCCACTAAGTTGAACTTGTGTTGAAGTTTCTACATTTTGATCTCTAGCTGAATCTGCAATAGGTATATGATTTGTAACTACTTGAGTACCGATCATTTTAATATCATCAATAGATAAAACTCCTCTAATGATAAAAGCCTCTACTGAATTAATAGTATTAGATGGTTCAACCCTCGCCAAATCAGATGCGAAATCAAGAGAAATATCATTCCACACTCCCTGTATTATACTATTAGCAATACCAACCTTGGTTCGATTTCCAACCAAAATTCTATGTTCCTGTTTTCGGTTAGAATATTTTATAATTCTCAAACCATTATCAGTATTTAAATGAATATAAAAAGCATAATCAGATGAGGGATTTAACATTCGAAAAGAGAGTTTTTTATCTGTATAGAATGAGGAGTAATCAATATCTAATTTATATTGTATTCTTATATTTGAAGTATGAATCACCCTATTATTAGCAGTTAAACTATCCTCCATATTAGAGATACTTGACATATCTCCATTGATTGCTATCCAGCGACTTGTATCGTTGGTGTTCCCATCTTCATAAACAACTCCACTAAGAAAACTAGTCAATAATATCGGCAAAAGTGAAACTAAAATCTGTTTAGGTTTCATAATATCTTTCCTTTTTTATTCAATTTTATTTACTAAATAAGTAAATAAGCTTTAATACTACCTCAAAAATAATTAAAAACCTATTTCAATTTATTTCAATCAAAAAAAACAAGATAAAACTAAGTGAAAAATATTCTTTTTTGTTTATTTTAAATAAAATATTTAATTCAATATGTTTATATGTAAATTAAGCTTTTCTAGGGTATATTGTATAAAATTATTAAAATAAATAATTAATTTTTTACTGTTGTAATATGTTAATTATAAGGGAATTATTTTATGCACTCATCTACCTCTACACTACTGTTTATTCTGCTATTTTTTCATACTAGTCTATTTGGCTCTACTTATGAAGATGGAAATACAAATGATACCAGTCGCTGGATAGCGATCAAAGGGAACATATCAACTCTCTCTAATATAGAGGATTTCGATAACCCTAGCAACCGAATTATTAAAGTACATAATCGTAGCAGTAAATATCAGTTAAATATAAACTATACTTCTGATACAGCTAATACAAAACTATCTTGGGATATGCTACAAAATACAGGTGATTATGCCTTTTATCTCTATCTAAAAACAGATAATGGTGAGAGAATGATATACTATAACAATCGCAAAGCAAGAAAAAAAGCTCTACTTGGAAACTGGATGAGAGTTGGGATTGCAGATAGTGTACAAGTGGGACAGTGGAGTAACGTATCTGTAGATTTTGCAAGCGATTTAGCCAGTGTTGAACCTAACAATAGAATTATTAGTGTAGATAGACTTGTTATTCGAGGAGTCTTCTCTATCGATAATATCAAAATTGAAAATAGCAACATCACAACACCTCCACCAGTTGTTGATAAGGAAGCTCCTGTTATCACACCAAATGGTAATAGAAATATAACTCTATTTGTAGGAGATACTTATAGTGAACTTGGTGCAACTGTTACTGACAATGTAGATATAAATCTTGTGGCTACTATATCAGGATCGGTTGATACAACTACTCCTGATACCTATACTATCAACTACTCAGCTACTGATACAGCTGGGAACTCTGCTTCGATTACACGAACTATTTTGGTCAAACCTATTATAGTTAATAATTTTGTCACAACCTCAGATCGCTCAATATATGAAGATGGAAATACCAACGACACAAGTCGATGGATTGCAATCAAAGGAAATATGTCAAGTATCTCCAATGATATAGAAGATGACAATAGAGTTATTAAAGTTCATAGTCGTAGCAGTAAATATCAGTTGAATATAAACTATACTTCTGATACAGCTAATACAAAACTATCTTGGGATATGCTACAAAATACAGGTGATTATGCCTTTTATCTCTATCTAAAAACAGATAATGGTGAGAGAATGATATACTATAACA
>Ga0256827_10000275_pt1 | contig 30814 bp, 23 predicted proteins | sample CV84metaG_FD_185977 | JGI IMG/M metagenome (GOLD analysis project Ga0256827, IMG submission 185977) | Hydrothermal vent microbial communities from East Pacific Rise, Pacific Ocean - CV84 | ecosystem: Environmental > Aquatic > Marine > Hydrothermal vents | place: Pacific Ocean: East Pacific Rise...
AATAAACCTACCCATTCTCTTTAGTAATATTGCTATCTTCAATCTTTATAGGGGTTGTTGATACAATTTTTACTGTTTTATTACTTTCGTTACTCTCCTCTTTTTTCACAATCATCTTTTTAGTCGGTTTCTTTTTTATCATCCACTTTTTAAATGGTTGTAAAGATGAGATATATTCAGCTACATCTTTGAACTGTTGGTCTTCTAAAGGTAGGGTTGGCATTGCATTAGCTGTGTATCCAAAAGCTTCATTCATCGCATAAGGGTCTTTTGCATAGTACTCTATCTCCTCTTTATGTCTTGAGTAAGCAACCATATTAAAATCAGGTCCTAAGCCACCACCACCATTAATGCTGTGGCAAATGGCACAATTCTCTTTATATACTTTCTCTCCTGCTTGTATATCTGCCATTAGTGTTGTAGCTGTTAAAATTGTCATTGCAATTAATTTTTTCATATAGAGTTCCTTGATAATAGTTATTATTATGGATAATATATTAAATAGGATAAAATTACTCTTAATTAGAATATAAAAATGGTTTTAAAGTGAAAATATGTATAATCTATACAAATAATAATTATAAAATGGAGTTAATTTGAAACGTTTTTTATTGATATATATACTTATTTTAAGTACTTTGTCTGCTAATGAGAATAGACTTTTATTTTACGGAAATTGTATTGCTTGTCATGGAGAGTTAGGAAAACCATCTGCCCCAAGTTTGCATGAGGTAAAAGGTTATTATCTTATGGTATACCCCGAAAAAAAGGCATTTGTAGAAAATATGGCAGAGTGGCTTAGTCATCCAAATGAGAAGAATTCTAAGTTTCCAAAGGCGATAGAAAAGTATAAACTTATGCCTTATTTGTCTATAGATTTAGATACTTTGAGTAAAATCGCAACCTATATTTATGAAAATGATGATTTTGGGGTAGCTGATAGTTTATAGTAAAATCTTTAAAACTTGATATAAATCACTTTTAGCATCTCTCTTTTTCACTATACTAACCAAAAGTTATAATAGTGATAATAAATCATTAATTCAAGAGGAGAAGATATGCACCCAAGTTTTAAAAAATCAAAGATTTTTGCATCATTGGCATTAATCATTCTGACATTAGGCTTTACCTTTCCAATGATAGCCTTTCATGGAACGTTAAATCAAATTCACGAAGGAAAAACAGAAGAGATTTCATCGCTTAGTAAATCGGTTTGGAATACCTATAATCAAGGTAGATACAAGAGTGTTGCTACTCCTAAAGAGGCACACAATAATCTTGAAGAGATGATTAAAAGTGCTTCTGAGATAGGTGTTGCCTCTCTTCCTATTTGGGCTGTCTCTCTAGAAGCTCCAAACTACCCTAAAGAGGCATTTCCACAAGGTATTCCTGTATTTTTTCACTTTGATGGATTTAGTGGAGAGGTTCATGAGATGAATACCATTAACCACTATGTTGGAATGGACCCTATGTGGGTTGGTGGTCAATTTGAACGTGAGATTGGTATCTATGCACTTCTTTTTTTATCTCTGTTAATGATTTACTTTATCGCTTATAACAAAAAAATATTTACCGTAGCAATGCTTATCCCTGTTTCACTTCCTGTGCTGTTTATTGCTGATTACTCCTACTGGCTCTATTGGTTTGGTCATAATCTACATGATTGGGGTGCATTTAAAATTAAACCATTTATGCCAACTGTATTTGGAGATGGAAAGATTGCACAGTTTACAACACACTCTTATCCTACTATTGGTTTTTACCTGTTGGTAGCTATTTCATTATTGAGCCTCTTGGCTGTTTTAGCAAGAAATAAAGCTATGAAAGAGACTGGTCAATAACCAAATAAGAGCGTAAGGTGCGTTTATAATGTACCTTTTATTTAAATTGGAATTATTGGTGCGTTGCAAACGCACCCTACGAGGTATAAATTTGAAATTTTTTATAATTTTTTTACTGCTGTTAAGTTATCTTAATGCCAATGCCCTACAAGATGCAATAGATAAAGCTCCATCAGGCTCTATTCTAAAGCTTCCAAAAGGTGTTTATAAAGGTAGTATTGTCATAAAAAAACCACTAACTATTCTTGGAAAAGAGTCTGGTGTTGTTATTGATGGAGAGGGAAATGGAACAATTATTAAAATAATGAGTTCTTTTGTAACCCTTAAAAATCTAAGAATTACCAACTCTGGAGATATGACTCACACCTTAGATTCGGCAATTTTAATTAAAGATGCTAAACAGTGTGAGGTATCTAACTGTAAAATAGATAATGCCCTTTTTGGTATTGACATGCAGATGGTAAGTAACTCTATTATTCGTGAAAATAATATTACATCAAAAGATTTTGATTTGGGGCTTCGAGGTGATGGGTTACGACTTTGGTATAGTAATGATAATATCATTATTAAAAATAGATTGATTAAATCTAGGGATATGGTGGTTTGGTACTCTCACGGAAATTTAATTGAAGCCAACTATGGAGAGTATAACCGTTACTCATTGCATTTTATGTATGCAGGTAAAAATATTGTAAAAAATAATATCTACAAACATAATTCCGTAGGGATATTCTTTATGTACTCAAAAGATACTATTGCCACAGGTAATTTGGTACAAAGCTCTATAGGCGCAACAGGTATGGGAATTGGTCTGAAAGATGTAACCAACTTTACTATAAAAGATAACACTATTATCTATTGTGCTCAAGGCATATATATTGATAGGTCTCCTTTTGAGCCTGATACCCATGACTGGATAGAGGATAATAAGATTTTTTATAATTCAGAGGCGTTACATTTTCACTCATTGAGTGAGAATAATATTCTTAAAAATAATGTGATTAAAGGGAATATCGAAGATATTATTAATGATAGCAGAGGTAGTAAAACCAATGAGAATGAGATTGTAGGTAACTACTGGGATAATTATGCAGGATTTGACAGAGATGGAGATAATATTGGAGATACCCCACATAAAGTCTATCAATATGCAGACCAACTTTGGGTATATAATCCTGATGTAAAGTTCTTTTATGGGTCGCCTGTGATTTCATTATTAAACTTTTTGGCAAAATTAGCTCCATTTTCAGAGCCAATTTTTCTGCTAGAAGATGAAAAACCAAAACTAAAACTAAAGGGTTGAGAATGGCAAAAATAGAGACAGAGAGACGAGAGTTTATAAAATATTCAACACTTGGAATTTTAGGCTTAGTGTTGGCAGGTGGTGTTGGGTTAAGCCCTTTTCTAAATGCCTCTGAAACACGGCTTCGACCCCCTGGGGCTGTTGATGAGCATACCTTTCTTGGTTTATGTATTAAGTGTGGACAGTGTCTACAAGTTTGTCCTTTTCACTCGATAAATTTAGCTGATTGGGCAAAAGGAGCAGGAGAGGGTACACCATATATAGATGCAAATATTCGTGGATGTTGGGCTTGTGAAGCTGTTCCTTGTGTCTTGGCTTGTCCCTCTGGAGCATTAGACCATGAGTGTTCAACCATTCAAGATTCTCATATGGGAATTGCTGTATTAGAGTTTCCTGATAGCTGTTTGGCTATGAATAATACGCCTATTCCAAAAGGGTTTAGTACCAAAATGCACCGTTTTACAGATGGTGTCAATAATGTAACAACATTAGAGCTTGATTTGCTAGAAAAGCTAGATAGTTACGAAGATAAACAGTGTACTCTCTGTGCTGATATGTGTCCTATTCCTAACCCAATGAGTGCAATATCTATGGTTAGTGATAAAGATGGTGGAAGACGACCAGAGATTTATGATGGGTGTATTGGTTGTGGAGCGTGTCAAGAGGTTTGTCCAACAGATAAACCATCAATTGTAATAAAACCAAGAGTAACATATAAAGAGCAGTATGATAAAGGAGACGTATAATGATAATATTCTCGGAATCGGAGGCTGTAGCCCCGAACAGAACAAGGAGTATGGGTAAGCTTTTATTAATAGGTTCTATTTTTGCTCTTGTAGGCTGTGGAGATGAACCAAAAGAGGTTGTTAAACAAGCCCAAGAAGCCCCAACACCAAAAATAGAGATTGTAACCAACAATAATGCAAAAGAGATAAAAGTAGAAGAGCATAAAAAACATACAAAAGATAAAAATGATACCTACTACTACGATTATAATGTTAAGAGTGCCTATGACCAAAATGCTCAACCTGCAAATAAAGATGCTTCGGTTAGAGTAAAGCCAAGAACAGCCATAGAAGCAAATATGAATATTCGAAGCCCTTATGAAGAGGTCAAGATAGGGCTTTTGGTAGGAGAACTTAGCAAACACTTTAGGGTTAAATGTTCAGCGTGTCACAGTGACTATGCCAATGGTGTGGTGGGTCCTTCACTGTTGTCTAAGACATCCGATGAGATATTTAATAGTATTGCAGATTTTAAGAGTGGAAAAAAGAGCAACCCTTTAATGGATGGGCTTATTGACCATATGGAAGATAGTGAGATTCGTGAGTTAGCAGATGAAATTTATACATTTAATCAAAAAATTAGAGAGATGAGGAGTAAAAAATGAAGCATATTGTAGTTGGAGTATTGACCATCGTTATCTTTGCCCTAATGGGTTATACCTATAATCAAGGTCACGCTTATCATGGTGGAGAGCATGGAAAGATTATTAAAGATTTTGGTAACAGCATGAGTAATGCAAGTGCAACCAAAATAGAAGAGAAAGATGACCGAGCTAAAGAGATGGATAAACTAAAAGCTCTAAGAGACAAAGCAGGAAATGCAGGAGCATTTGAGGTAAGTCAAGCCTATAAAAGTAAATGTTCTTCATGTCATGGAGTTAATGGTTCAGGAATGCAAAATGGTAAAAAGCTTATGGGACCAAAACTGTTTGGTCAAACAGCTGATGCGATATTCCAGCAACTTGTTGATTTTAAAGCAGGAAGAAAAGAGAACATGATTATGAAAGGACTTTTAATTAAATTAAGCGAAGAGGATTTAAGAACTTTAGCTGATGAGATTGGAGAATTCCCAGCAAGAGCAGAGGCACAAAATAAATAACGACTTATTATTTGTAGGGTGCGATTGCTATCGCACCGATAGGAGAAAACAATGGATAAATACAACAACCGAGAGACAATAAAAAACAGCACCTTCTGGTCAACCTTTTGGAGTACCACACCAGAGGGGAAAAAAAAGTTTAGCTACCGAATGAAGCGATGGATTTTGGTTATTGGAATTCATCTACTCTTCTTCTTATCATTTTTTATTGACCTACAAGTATTAGAGGGAACACTTAACGGCTCACGCTTTTTAGGTTTTCATATGATAGATCCTTTTACAACACTAGAGGTGTGGTTGGCAACCTATCATATTCCTATAAATATTATTATTGGTGTCTCTACAATTATATTGGTCTATATGTTGGTTGGAGGAAGAGCCTATTGTGCTTGGGTCTGTCCTTATGGTATTTTGAGTGAATATGGTGAAAAACTACATAATACTTTGGTTAAAAAGAAGATTATTAAAAATAGAAAATTTGACCATAGAGTTAAATATCTCTTCTGGGTAGCTTTTTTATCTATGGCATTTGTAAGTGGATATATTATCTTTGAGAGCTTCTCTGTAGTTGGAATCTTAAGCCGAACCATCGCTTATGGTTGGTCACTTGCTCTAATTTGGGTAGCTGTTGTATTTGCCATTGAGGTTTTCTTTTCAAGACGAGCATGGTGTAGCTATATCTGCCCAATTGGTACAACTTATGGAATGATAGGAAAGGTTTCGGCTCTTAGAATTCAGTGGAATGATAGCTGTGATAGCTGTATGGTGTGTCATGATGTCTGTTTTGAACCACAAGTATTAGAGATAACCAAAGCCAAATATAAAAAGCAGATAGATGAAAAAGAGATAAAAACGCAATATATTACAGGTGCAGATTGTACACTTTGTGGACGTTGTGTTGATGTCTGTCATGAAGATGCGTTAAAGTTTGATTTTCGATTGAAAGATTTGGTGTAGGGTGCGATTGCCATCACATCATGTACGGTTAAAAAAGGAAAAAAATATGAACAAACCAACCCCAATAGACCAAGAGATAAAACTAGACCCAAAAAAATATATTATTAGTGAAACTGATGCAAAAGGAAAAATAACCTACTGTAATGATTATTTTATGGAAGTATCAGGTTATAGCGAAGATGAGCTTATTGGGAAAGCCCATAATGTAGTTCGCCATCCCGATATGCCAAAGGTTGTATTTAAATTATTATGGCAAACAATATCACAAGGTAAAAACATTAATGCTGTAGTTAAAAATATGGCAAAAGATGGTCGTTACTACTGGATATTTACAGAGTTTGAAGCACGAACAGATGAGAGTGATAGAATTATAGGTTATAGAGCTGATAGAAAGAGTATTTCACCTCATGTATTGGAGATTATTGATACTCTATATCAACAACTTTTAAAAATAGAACAAGAGGATGGAATCGAAGCATCTGAAGAGTATTTAATTGGTTTTTTAAAAGAGCAGGGAGATGATATGGAGTTTGCTAATATTATGGAAGAGATTCATCGTTTTTATTAAAAAAGTATCTCTTTGGTGTGTTACTATTTACACACCAAATCTCATTAATCAATAAACTCTACAACCTCATCAAAATTTAGTCGTAATTGGGTTGATTGTTCATTTAATCTATAGCCAAAAGGTAGAAACATGGCTACTTGGTATTGGTTGGTATCAAGCTCTAAAATCTCTTCTACTCTCTCTTTTTCAAAACCTTCGATTGGACAGGAGTCAATACCAATATACGCACCTGCTGTCATCATATTTGCTCCTGCAAGGTAGCTCTGTCTTGCTGTCCAAGCATATATATTCTCATTGGTGCTAAGTGTTTTAGATAGATGATTTGCATAGAGTTTAATATATCCATCTATCTGTTCTTCTGATAATGGTCTTCTTGAAAAACGTTTTATAGGTACTCCAGAGCTTGGTTTAACATTTTCTATTGATGCCAAAAGTACTATTAAGTGAGAACAGCTTGTAATTTGTGGTTGATTCCAACATGCAGGGCGTAGTTTCTCTTTTAGTTTTTGATTTGTAATAACTAAAAATTTCCAACCCTCCATACCAAAAGAGCTGGGAGAGGTTCTTCCTGCTTCTAATATAAATTTTATCTTCTCTTGGGGGATTTTTTTTGTCTCATCAAACATTTTACATGCGTGTCTAAATGCCATTGCTTGGCTAAAGTTGTTTTCCATTTTTTTCCTTATCTTTTTAGATTTAGGGATTTTTGCGTAAGGTCAATAAATCGAACCCTACACAAGATTTCAATATCTATGAAGGCATTCCACCACCAAGTGAATCTTGAACTGTTTTATCTGCCATAGAGATATTCCATTCAGGTTCCCAAACCACTTCAACCTCTACAGTTCCCACACCATCTAGTTTTTCAACAGCTTGTTGAACCCACTGTTTAATCATTTGGTGCAATGGACATCCTCGGGTTGATAGGGTCATAACAACCACTACATTACAGCTCTCTGCTTCTATGATAGCATCATAGATAAGACCCATCTCAACTAAGTTAAAACCTACTTCTGGGTCTATAACTGTGCTTACTGCTTCAAATACTTGCTCTTTTGTGATACTACACATATTTTTCCTTTTTTATATTTTTGGAATCATATAAATGGTGTTTTCATGGGAAAACACCCTACTTACCATAGCCTAACATTTTGGACATTGACATATAAAGAAATACAGCTCCTACAATGAGTAGTGATACACCAAATGTAAAGATATAATCGCTCTCAAATAGTAATCCTACTGCTCCTAAAATTGTACCTATTGCACTATACCAAAACATCATACTTGATTGCTCTTTTGGGTACATTTCGTGTAACATTGGTACTTTCTCTTTTCCTACCAGTGGTGAGAATCGTTCAAACCATACTAGAAAAGGTACTATTTTATAGAGGTGTCCATTGATTAAGAAGCCAATAAAACCTACCATAAAAAACCAAACAGATACATGTAACCACACTTCGCTAATTTTTGGTATAAATGATATTAATCCAAAAATTACCGATGCAATAAGTGAAGAGAATCCAAATATCATAGATTTAGCCCAAATATCCATCTCTTTTCTTACTGTTAATTTGTAGATAATATAGATTTGATAGATATAGAATCCTACACCTACAAGGGTTGTGATATATCCTATCCACTCTATAAGCTCTTTTCCTGTTAACGCTGAGATAAAGACCAATCCAACACCAATTGCAACCAGATTAAAACCACGCTTTATCGGAGTCTCATCAAATCCATGTGCTAAAGAGAACATCGGAATAAGTGTAAGTGAAAGCCCCATAATGGTTAAGAGTACAAATCCTGCTAAAACAGCATAAACATGTGCTTTTAGTATGGCATTTACATCTACAGCAATTGCTCCACTTAGACCCAATGCAATAACAAATCCACTTAAAATTCCCAATAAAAGGTAACTGTTACTTACAGCGATGGTTTTTACAGTTAATGTTTTTATCTCTGCTTTTTTTAGAGTAGCAAATGCCTCTATGGCAAAGATAACCATTGAGACCAAAACCAATAATCCACCATAAGATAGCAGAGCAGGATTAACCCAAAAACCAAGAACCATCCCAACTACACCAACACCAAGCAGAGGTAAAATGACATAATATAAATCAACTATGGCATGACCTACCTCCAGTACCACAGGAATTAACTGTGCCATCGCTCCAAAGATAATAACCATAACAAAGCCAAGTAGAAATAGATGAATCCAACCAGCTATTGCCATCTCTTGATAGATAAATGTGGGAGAGAATGAGAGTAGGGCAACCATTGCCAAGAGATAAAAGGTAACCCCTATTTTGAAATAGGGGGAGATTAGTTTGAGTGGTGGTGCAAAATCTTTACCGATTGCAAACATAATCTATTAACCGTCACAACTGTTTTTAGTAAGGTCAGCCTTTTCGCTCTCTCCTGCAATATAAGAGAATACTAATTTTACATTACCATCGGCTGTTTCCTCTTTTGTATGGGTGTAGTTTTCACCAATTTTACCAATAAGTCCACCAGGGTATTTATGATTAATCATTACCAACTTTTTATCAGAGCTATCAATTAATTTTAATCCTGCCATTGCGTTAACCATTGGGTCTGGAGGCCCACATTTAGATGTATCAAATTCGAAATATTGAGTCTCCTCAATTGTATACGTAAAAAATGGAACAGTTGCTCCCATCACCTCTAACTCTTTTTTTTCTATATAAGACATATTTTCTCCTAATTATGATTTTTATCCATTATAGTTATAAGAGCTTACAAAACTATTGATTTTTATCAAGAAAATTAATTTTTTTCTACTTTTCCTCTTAGAAATAGAAGAATTTAATAGTTTATCTCTATTTTTATATAATATATTATTCATAATAATAAACTAAAAAAAATATTAAACAAATAATATTGTTTTTTATAATGTTTTTATATTTGGTAAAACTGCTATAATTGTCTACTTTTAAAAACTATAAAAAGGAAAGAAATGACTTTAAGTAAAAAATTAATAGCAGAATTTATAGGAACATTTTGGTTGGTTTTTGGTGGATGTGGAGCAGCTGTTTTATCTGCTGGTTATCCTGAATTGGGTATCGGTTTTGTTGGGGTATCTTTTGCCTTTGGTTTAACTGTTTTAACAATGGCATATAGTATTGGACATATCTCTGGTTGTCACTTGAATCCTGCTGTATCTATTGGACTTTGGAGTGCAGGAAGATTTGATAAAGGGGAGTTGATTCCTTATATTATTGTTCAACTCTTGGGTGGTGTTGTTGGTGCAGGATTACTCTATTTAATTGCAACAGGAAAAGCAGGATTTGAAGTAGGTGGTTTTGCTTCTAATGGATATGGTGAGTTGTCTCCTGATAAATACTCTATGGTTTCAGCATTGGTAATAGAGATGGTATTAACTTTTATGTTTCTGTTTATCATTTTAGGCTCAACATCTAAAAAAGCACCTGCTGGGTTTGCACCAATTGCTATTGGGTTAGGATTAACGTTGATTCATTTAATCTCTATTCCTGTAACCAATACCTCTGTTAACCCTGCAAGAAGTACAGCCACTGTACTCTTTGCCGATACAGCTGTTTTAAGTCAGCTATGGTTGTTTTGGGTTGCTCCTATTGTTGGTGCTATTATTGCTGGTATTCTTTGGAGATTTTTATCTAGAGAAGAAGATTAGATAGTGTTAAACTTGGGGATTTTCCTCAAGTTTAACATTGAACTCTATTTTACTTTAAAATAGGTACTTTTTAGAACTTTGAAATCGTTAAGTTCTTTATTATCTTCTAAATTTAATTTTTTAATGGCTTTTGGATTTACAATATAGAAACCTAATATTGTCTCTATCTCATCACCACTTTGTAGTTTGTTATTAAATGTAACCACTCTTTTTTCATTTGCTTTAATCATGGTATCTTTTACAATTTGGGTTGCTAACCAAGGCATAGATGGCTTATTATCTGCTCCTATAACCTTTATAAAAGTTTCTGTTTTAAGTGTTTCTATTTTTCCATCTCTTTTAAGGGTTGTTTTGAGTTGAACCACTCTTAATGGATGGGTTAATAGGTTGTGTGGTGCTAGGTTTTCAACAGTTATAGTAAAACCACTATCCAATTTTTGATAGCTCATATTTACATATTTTGCCAACAATTCAGGTGCATTTCTTACCCCTGCAAAACCATGAAAAGCGTGTGTTTTACTCTCTCTAATACTTGTTGCACTTCCTTGTACTTTTGGCATATGACAGCTAATACAGTTAGCCTCCTCAGCTTTTGCACCTTTCATATCTGTTCTACAAACATCAAATCCTTTTCCATTCTGTTTATGAGAGTGACACCCCATACACATTTTACCTGTATAGAATCCTTTGTTTCTATAGTCAATATCATGATAAGGTGATCCTGTTGTCTCTTTAACCAATCCAAACCATGAACTTTTCTCTTGATAGACTACTTTTTTATTCTCCATCCCTTTTTCAGCAGAGTAGAGTGTTTTATCTTTTTTCTCATAGATATTTTCATTGGCTGTTGAATGCTCTTTAATATCTGTTATTGTATGGCAAGAGATACAGGTAATTCCTTGATGCTCTTGATTCTCTTTTTTTACATTTGGGGTATGACATTTGGCACATTTGTAGTTGCCTTTTGCTTTTGCTGGATGCTTGTCCCAAATTGCTTTATGAACAGCATCATCCTTTATGGTTGATTTTTTGTGAAACGATTTTTGAAACTCATTATAGATAATGGGGTGACAACTTTTACAAGTATTGACATCATTTGCTAAGAGTTGAACAGCAGAAATGGTAAAGAGTGTGAATAGGCTGATGAATAGACGCATGGGCATCTCCTTTTTTTAAATAAGATAAATATTATCTTGTTTATTTTTAAAGAAGATTGATTCTCATCAATATAAGTTAATCATATAATTATTTTAATTTAAAGTTTTTTTTTAAAAAAGTTTCGTATTGAATATAAATTAACATTAAATTAATAGTTATTAGTTATTATAATAGGAAAAAAAGGATAAATATATGAAAAAATCTCTATTGTTTATGGGTACTTTATTATTTTTAATTGCAGGATGTAATGCTGAAAAACCTACTGTAAAAGATATGATGAGTGATATTTCAAAAAAGATGCCAACAAGATTTCAATCGGTAGATGTAAGTAAGGCTCAAATTGTTCAAGAGGGAACAGCAAAGATGTCTTGTACTGTTTGTGGTATGAATTTACCTAAATTTTATAAAACAAACCATGCGAGTGATGTAGATGGTAAAAAGCATCAGTTTTGTTCAATTCATTGTTTGGCTAAAACAATAAATGAAGGAAAAAAGGTAGAGAATATACAAGTTGTTAACAATGAAGATTTAAAGTTTATAGATGCTAAAAAAGCTTGGTATGTCGTGGGAAGTTCAAAAGCAGGAACAATGAGTAAAGTTAGTAAATATGCTTTTGCTCATGTAATAAAAGCAAAAGCATTTGCAAAAGAGTTTGGTGGAAAAGTTATGAACTTTAATGCAACATTGGCTTTAGCAAAAGAAGAGTCTAAATAAAAATGAGAGCTATTTTTTTCTTTATTACTCTTTTATCTATAACTTTTGCAGATGAACTCTCTTCTGCTAAAGTTACTAAGCTGGTAAAAAAAGGAGAGCAAATTGCAAATACTCTCTGTAATAAAAAAGAGCTTCTATCTTTGAAATCGAAGGCTTTAGCCCCAAATAAAATAGCAGAAAAACTACAACAAGCTAAGAGTTGTGGGGGTTTAAGTAGTAGAAACTATAAAGCCTTGAGTTATTTTTTATTTTCAAAAAAAGAAGAGTCAAATATTTCAAAAATAACTGTTCCTCATGATGCAAAATGTCCTGTTTGTGGTATGTTTGTATATAAATATCCAAAATGGTCAGCTGTTATAAAACTTAATGGTAAAGAGTACTATTTTGATGGTATAAAAGATATGATTAAATATTATATTTTTTCAGTAGACTTTCCATACGATAGAAATAAAATAGAGTCTATTACTGTTAGTGATTACTACACTTTAGAGGCAATTGATGCAAAAAATGCTTTTTATGTTGTGGGTTCAGATGTTTTAGGACCTATGGGAAATGAGCTTATAGCATTTAAAGATAAAAAGAGTGCTAATAACTTTATGCGTGACCATCGAGGTAAAAATATTTTGGAGTTTAATGATATTAATGCCAAAGTGATAATTTCTCTTCAGTAGCTCTACTTCTATTTAAAAAATATTATTTTAAATAGTGAATAATATTTTTATTATTTGTCTATCTTATGATTCTTTCAAGCTAACTTAAGTATAATGAATAAAAAATTAAGAGAGAAAAATGGTAGACATAGCAGATATTCCGATGTTTTCTGATTTAGATAAAAAGTTCCATAAGGAGCTTTATGACAGTGTTTATATAAAAAAATTTACGAAAAATAGCATTGTTTTTTATGAAGGAGATGAGAGTGATTATCTTTATATTCTACTTGAAGGTACTGTACGGCTCTATAAGACTTCTCCTAAAGGTTCAGAGGTTCAGATAAAACGGATGGAAGCTCCTGATACAATTGGTGAATATGCCTGTTTCGAAAAAGAACCTTTTCCTGTAACGTGTGAATTTATTTCAGATGGAGCAATGGGACTTTTACATTTTGATAAGGTCTATAAATACCTTAATAATAAAGAGTTCTCTTTGGGTCTTATTAAGTCACTTACCTCTAAGGTGATGATACTCTCCTCTTTGGTACATAAAGAGACCATTCTCTCTTCAGAAGCAAAAGTTGCTGATTTGATGATTGAAAAAATAGCTATTTTTAATCGTTTAAAAAATAATGAGATTGCAGGTATTTTAAATTTAACCCCTGAGACCTTTTCAAGAATTATGACAAAATTTAAGAAAGAGAAGATTATTTTGGTTAAAAAACATACCCTTACCATACTTAATAGAGAGGCTCTTTATATGATTATTGAGACCAATACTGTAAAAGAGTGTACCAACTGTATTGATATTTTTAAAGCAAAATTGGCTTTAATGGAGGGGAGTAAATAGTGTCTTTTTTTCCTGCCTATTTTAGTTTAAAAAATCGTAAAATATTGCTTGTCGGTGGTGGATATATCGCTTTAGAGAAGTTAGAGAAGCTTGTTGATTTTACAAAAGAGATTACCGTTATCTCAAAAGAGGTCTCTGTCGCGTTTCGTGATTTTACGACCATACATAAGATACCAATAGAAGAGAGAGCTTATGAAACAGGTGATATTTTGGGCTATGATATTGTTATTGTTGCTACAGATACGGTTTTTTTACATAAATTAATTTATAATGAAAGCCGAAGTACAAGAGTTTTGGTTAATTCGGTAGATGATACAGCCTATTGTGATTTTATTTTTCCTTCCTATATTAAAAAAGGTGATTTAACCATTTCTGTCTCGACTGGTGGTTCATCTCCTGCTATGGCAAAACGGCTTCGTGTTTATCTTGAAAAATTAATTCCATCGGCTATTGAACCATTCCTAAAAGAGATGCGAGGATTAAGAAAAACCATGCCAAAAGGTAAAGAGAGAATGAACTTTCTTGAGAAGAAGAGTGATGCTTTTATGAAAAAATATTTCGAATAAAAAAAAACATTTTAAAATAGTTGATTTATATCAAATAAATCTCTTTAATTGAGTAGTATAATATTTAAATTTTAAAATATTAATCTAAGGGGCTCCAGCATGAATTCCAAACTACTCTCTATTATTCAAAAAAAATTTCCTTTATCTCCTAGACCCTTTGCTATTATTGCTGAAGAGTTAGGAACAGATGAAGAGACAATTATAAAACAAATTTTACAAGAGAAAGAGAATAAAATTATTCGACAGATCTCTCCAATTTTTGATACCAAACGTCTAGGCTATAGCTCCTCTTTAATCTCATTTAAAGTAAAAAGAGAAGATATAGATAGAGCTGTTAAGGTTATCAATGGACACCCTGGGGTTTCACACAATTATGAGCGAGAGCATACCTTTAATATTTGGTTTACCCTTGCTGTTGCACCTGATTCAAAACTTGGTTTACGAAAAACGGTAGAGATTTTGGCTCAAGAGGCTAATGCTCTTGATTTTATTATACTTCCTACATTAAAACTCTTTAAAATAGCAGTTAAGCTCAATACTACAGGAGATGATGCAAAAAAAGAGAAAGTTTTAAAACCAAAACGAAAAAATATTGAACTAACGACTCTTCATCGTAAAGTTATCGCTTTTTCTCAACATGATATTCCTATTGTTGCTGAGCCTTTTAAAGAGGTTGTTGATAGATTGGGAATCTCTTACGAACAATTTTTCAAAATTTTAAATGAGTTAAAAGATGCAGGTGTAATGAGACGATTTGCAGGAATTTTAAATCACAGAAAAGCTGGATTTAATGCCAATGCAATGGTTGTATGGGATATAGAAGAGTCAAAAGGTGAAGAGATGGGCAAAAAAGCAGCTGAGTTCTCTGCTGTAAGTCACTGCTACTTGCGTCCTAAATATCCAAATTGGCCATACAATCTATTTACCATGATTCATGGAAAAACAACCGAAGAGACAAATGGGATTATTAAAGAGATAGCATCTGAGATTGAACACTTTTCAAGACGACCACTCTACTCTATACGAGAGTTTAAAAAAGTTAGAATTAAATATTTTACACCTGATTTTAAAGCATGGGAAGATGATAAGTTAGCCGTAAGTTCGTAGGGTGCGTTTGCAACGCACCAAATATAAAAATTAATAGTTGCTAAGTTGACCCTACAACTATTAAATTTTAAAGAGCCTCTTCGTCCTCTTCACCTGTTCTGATTCTAATAACACTTTGAATATCTGATACAAAGATTTTTCCATCTCCAATTTTACCTGTATTGGCTGCATCTTTGATGGCATTAATTGCTACATCTGCAAAGGCTTGTGAGCTTACTACAATCTCTATTTTAATTTTAGGGATAAATTCAATCACATATTCAGCTCCTCTGTAAAGCTCTGAGTGACCCTGTTGTCTTCCGTAACCTTTAACTTCAGAGATGGTCATTCCCTCTATACCTGCTTCTACTAGAGCCTCTTTTACATCTTCTAGTTTAAATGGTTTAATGATTGCTTCGATTTTTTTCATTTTATTCTCCTTGATTTAAATGGTATATAACTTTTTGGAATTGGAGGCTTTAGCCCCGAAAAGGTGCGTTTACAACGCACCCTATAAATTATATACTTCGTTTGAACTCTGGGTATGCTTCCATACCACACTCTGTATAATCAATTCCCTCTTGTTGCTCTTCATCTCCTGCACGAAGAGTAAAGAGTTTATTGATAATGTAAATTATAACAAAAGATATTGGAAATACAATAGCACCTACAACAGCAATTCCTTTTAATTGAGCCATAATACTTACAGTTGGAACAAAGATACCAACAGCAAGTGTACCCCAAATACCATTTACCAAGTGAACCGATAATGCACCTACTGGGTCATCCATTTTTAGTTTATCAAAGAGAGGGACAAACCAGACAACCAACGCTCCACCAATTGCACCAATAAGAATAGGTGTGTAAATATCATACTGGTCAGGACCAGCTGTAACTGCAACCAATCCACCCAACGCACCATTCAAAATCATGGTAACATCAAACTTTTTATAGGTAAAGTAAGTTAACAACCAACCAACAATTGCCCCTGCAATACCTGCTGTATTTGTATTCATAATGGTTAAAGCCACTGCGTCAGCATTCTCTTTAGATGAGATTGCACCCACTGAACCACCATTAAATCCAAACCAACCAATCCATAGTAAAAATGCACCAAGTGTTACCAGTGGAATATTAGATGCAGGAATAACCTGAACTGCTCCACTCTTTTTATATCTTCCTCGTCTTGGACCCATAATTAAAATCGCAGCCAATAATGCCCAACCACCTGTTGAGTGAATAACTGTTGAACCAGCAAGGTCTGCCATTCCTGAAATATCAAACATGGTTCCTTCTAAAAAGTTTGCACCCCAAGTGATATTTACAATTGTTGGATAGATAAAAGCACCAACAGCAATGGTAAATAGAGCCAATGGTAAAATTCTTGAACGCTCACTTACTCCACCACTCATAATATTGACTACTTTACCAACAAATGCCATCTGAAAAAGAAAGAAGGCATATTTACTTATACTATCTTGATGGTCCCAAGAACCAAAAGCATACTCATAACCAACAAGCATAAAGGATAGAGAGGCAACAGCATAAATCATAACATTAACTGTTAATACCGAGGTAACATTTTTGGTACGAACCAAACCTGCTTCGAGCATGGCAAAACCAGGTACCATGAAAATAATTAAAACCATTGCAAAAATGGCAAAAAACGTGTCAATAATGTAGGACGGATTGTCTAACATAATCTTCTCCTTCTTTCTATTTAAATTTTTATATTTCTATTTTATCTAAAATAATCAGGAGGGGGTACAACATATGGAATAAAAAAATGATTAAAAAAAGATCATTCTTTAAAAATAAGCTGTATAACATATAATTTTTATTGTATAAAAAATAGGCAATATTCATAAATATAGAAATATTTTTCTTAAAAAATGAAAAAATTAATTATTTTTTGCAAGGTTATATCGACTAATTATTAGATTGTGAGGAAAAAGTGTATTATTTGGCATCTTTATTAAAAAAATAATATTGATGTTGTGGTTTAATATTTTTCTTATTTTATAAAAGCTATATTACAATAAAAAAATGCTACTTTGCTACTTACTCTGACACTCTAAAAGGAACACTTTATGTATACAAGACAGATTATCATCTCTTTTCTCTTATTTATTACACTAATTTTTACAGGATGTGGTAGCAGTGATGGCTCACCTTCTGATGCAAATATATCAACTTCAATACCTCCTTTGGACAATAACTACTCTCAAGATATTGATAGTGAAAACAGAGAAGATTCTACTAACGATTTAAATAGAACATTCGAGAATAATCAGAGTAGTAGAGATGGAGGAGAAGAGACATCTATTGGAGAGAACAATCAGAGTGATACAGAGGAGAGAAATAGTGGCTCTACTGTGGTGGAGAACAATCAAACCAATAGAGATGGGGAAAAGAGTACTTCTACTATTATAGATAACAACCAGAGTAATAGAGATGATGGAAAGAGTACCTCTATTATAGATAATAATCAAACTCATACAGACGGTGGAAAAGATACCTTCGTAGGGGATAATAACCAGAGTAATAGAGATGAAGGAGAGAGTAGTTCCGTTGTAGATAATAATATAACAGATGTCGACAATAATGATTCAACTAATGGAGATATTGATACTCCTACAGATGATACTAATGAAAGTTCCTCTTCACGAGTTTCAGGAAGAGTGGTTGATGGAGAGTTAATTTATGCCACAGTCTTTTTAGATTTAAATAGAAATGGACTTTTAGATAGCAATGAACCAAAAGCTAAAAGTGACGAGAATGGAGATTATGCTTTAACCATTGATACTGAAGCACAGAGTCATGTAAACTATATTAATAAAACAGCTCCATTGGTGAGTATGGGTGGTTTTGATAAGAAGTCTAAAAAAGAGTTTAGTGGAATATTTACTGCTCCATTTGGTGAAGAGAATTCTAATATTACTCCAATAACAACATTAATTAATGAGATGTTAGAATCGGATAGAAGCCAAACTATTGATAGTGTTAAATTCAGATTGGCAAAGAGTATTAATCTTGATACTAAAGATTTAATGAAAAATCCTATAGCATTGGCAAATTCAGGCGATGCAAGATTGTTAGAAGTTTCGTTAAAAGTTTTTAATGCTTCTAAAATTCTCTCTAGATGTTTGGTTCAAAATAGAGCCTCTCTCACAATTTATAATTTAATTGCAATAGAGTTAAATAGAGATGAGCTTTCGTTGGATAAAGCTCTTGAAAATAGTATAGATAAAAATAGTAAGGCGTTTAATCAGGGTTTGGTTAGACTTACTAAAAGAGCTCTAGAGGAGATAAACAGAAATATCACAGAAATTTTTAAGAGTCATAAGTCTGATTTTGGTAAAGATAGAGATCTTCTTACACAGATTTCACTAAATCTAGATAAAACCCAAGAGCAGATTATAGATGCTATTAATCAAAATAAAATAGAGTTGTTAGAGGATATTAGCTGGAGAGATAATGTTGTTAAAAATATCTCAGAAGAGGTAGTTCGTCGACTCCTTTTAGCCATTGGGTATACAAATAAAGAGGATATTTCAAAAATTTCAAAACTAAATTCTGTTGATGCTGATTTAACCCTAGAGACGTTTAAAGCCCTGCTTGAAGTTGATGGAAACTATGCCCATATTGTTGATATGATAGAGTTAAAGCTTAAAGGTTTAAAAGAGGATAGGGGAACAAATAGCCAAGATTTTGAGTTTGATAATAGTAAAGAAAACCTTGCCATTAAACAGATACGAGAATCGGAATGGGAGAGTGGTTTTTGTGAGAGGGTAGAGGTTAAAAACATTAGTAGCTCTAAAGTAAAGTGGCAGATTAGAGTTGATGTTGATGGAGTAATTGATAACTTATGGAGTGCCGATTATAAACAAGATAGCACAACTCATGAGTTAACTGCAAGTGGTCTTTTGGTTAACTCTCTTTTGAGTCCAAACCAGACCACATCTTTTGGATATTGTGCAACCAAGATAAAAACAGTTGTAATTATAGATAACAGTGATGCCCTTGCTGTAGCCAATGATAAAAAAGCTTTAACTTTTGATACGATAAAGTTGTTAAATATTACAGAGGATAAAATAACTTCTGATTTAAACCTTATTAAAAAAGGGGAATCAAACAGTTCGATTAGTTGGCTATCGAGTAGTCGTGCTATTACTGTTGATGGTAAAGTAACACGACCAACTTATGGAGCATCAAATCTCTCTGTAGTGCTTACAGCAATAGTGAAGAGAGGAACAGTAGAAGAGAGTAAACATTTTAATTTAACGCTATTGCCATTAAAAAATAGTAACAATAACTATGTTAATAATAACACAACACCAAACAATACAAACAATAATAACAGTACCAATAACAACAATTCATCTTCTGCTGTTTCTGGAAGAGTTATTGATGGAGAGTTGATTTATGCCACAGTCTTTTTAGATTTAAATAGAAATGGACTTTTAGATAGCAATGAACCAAAAGCTAAAAGTGACGAGAATGGAGATTATGCTTTAACCATTGATTCTGAAGCAAAGGGTCATGCAAACTATATTAATAAAACAGCTCCATTGGTAAGTATTGGTGGTTTTGATAAGAAGTCTAAAAAAGAGTTTAGTGGAATATTTACTGCTCCATTTAGTGAAAAGAGTCCCAATATTACTCCAATGACAACATTAATTAATGAGATGTTAGAAGCGGATAGAAGCCAAACGCTTGATGAGGTAACATCTAAATTGGCAAAGAGCCTTAATGTTCGTGCTGAAGATTTAATGAAAGACCCAGTAGAGTTGGCAAAAGTAGGAGATGCTACGCTATTGGAACTTTCGTTAAAGATTCATCAATCTTCCGAGGTTCTCTCTAAATGTTTGGTTGACAACAAAGCCTCTATTTCAGTTTATGCTTTAATGGCAAAAGAGTTAAACAGTAATGATGTCTCTTTAGATGTGGCTTTGGAGAATACCATTGATAATAATAATGCCAGTTTTGATAATAAGCTGGTTGCTACATCGAAGGTAGCCGTAAAAGAGTTGAATAAAAATATTAGAGGTCTTTTTGAGAGTCATAAAAATGATTTTGGTACAGATTCAACAGTTGTTACGCAAATTGCATTGACGTTAGATAAGACACAAGAGCAGATTGTAGATGCTGTTAATAGAAATGAAGTTACATTAATAGAGGATATTAACTGGGAAGATAATGTGATTGATGATGTATCAACAGAGATTGTACGTCAACTACTTTTGATTGTTGGTTATGAGAATGAAGCGGATATTAAAGACATTGCAAAATTTAACCATATTGATGATGATTTAACCTTAGAGACGCTTAAAGTCTTACTTGAAGCTGATGGTAATTATGCTTATATTATAGATATAATTGATGAAAAATTAAAAGATTTAAAAGAGGAGAAAGGGACAAATAGTGAAGCAGTTGAAGTGAGTGATATTGTAAGTAACTTTTCTGTTAAGCAGGTTCGAAAATCTGATTGGAATGATGGTTTTTGTGAAGATGTAGAGATTAAGAATATTAGTAGTAGCAGTCTGAAGTGGCAAGTTAAAGTTAAGGTTGATGGTGTAATCAACAATTTATGGAGTGCAAACTATCAACAAGATAGTCGAACAGATGAACTAATAGCAACTGGTGTCTCATGGAATAGTATGTTACGTCCAAATCAGACAACTTCATTTGGATATTGTGCAACAAAAACAGCCAATAGCACATTAGGTGAAGATAGCTCCAGTGATAGTAGTAAATTGGTTATTGCACAAAGCAGAGATAGTGATTGGGAGAGTGGTTTTTGTGAAAAAATAAAGATAACCAATAACGAGAGTAAGAAGATTCGAGGTTGGGAAATCTCTTTTGATGTAGAGGGACAAATTAATAATTTATGGAGTGCAAACTATAGCCAAAGTAGCAACTTAAGTGTTACTGCCAGTGGTTTAAATTGGAACAGAGATATTTCAGCCAATGGCTCTGTAGAGTTTGGATATTGTGCAAGTAAAGTTACAACAGCAACCAATCCTGATGAAGTTGCTGTAAAAAATGATATTGAGGCTTTAACCTTCAATATGATTAAGCTTGATAATAGTTCTGAAGATAAAATTGTAGGAGCATTAAATCTCATTACAAAAGGGGAAAATGACTCTACGGTTACATGGGAATCCGATGATAATAGTGCCATTAACCCTTCTGGGGATGTTGTACGTCCTGCCATTGGCAGAAAAGATATAAGGGTTGAACTTTTAGCAGTTGTTAAAAAAGGTAAATATAGAAAAACGAAACGATTTAATCTTACTGTTTCTGCATTAGAAAAAAGTGATGTAGATTGTGTTCGTGATGCAAAAGATGCTTTAACTTTTAATACTATCCGACTCTTAAATTTGACAGAAGATAAAATATACTCAAATTTAAATCTTATTACAAAGGGAAAAGAGAATAGCGTTATTACTTGGGTATCTAGCAGTAGTGCGATAGCTGTTAATGGTAAAGTAACAAGAGCCATTTATGGAGAGTCGAATATCTCTGTAACACTAACGGCAACTTTACAAAAGGGAGATATTAGGGATAGTAAAACCTTTAATTTAATGGTGTTGGCAGAGGATAAAGAGAGTAGTGTTTCTCCTGTAGCCTCTAAATATCAAGAGGTTTTAGGACTCTCTTTAAAATTTTATGAGGCTCAACGGGCTGTTGGACCTTTTCCTACTGTTAATTGGAGAAAAGCAGGTGGATTGGATGATGGTGCTGATGTTGATAGAGATTTAACAGGAGGATGGTTTGATGCAGGAGACCATGTAAAGTTTAATCTACCAATGAGTTACAGTGCCACCATGTTAAACTGGGGAATGTTGTCTTTTTCAAATGGTTATAAAAAAATAGGTAAGTTGATGTATGGAAAAGAGCAGGTGAAATATGCGTTGGACTACTTTCTTCAAGCGTATAATGAGGGTTCAAATCCAAATAGTGCCAGTGATGATAAAGTATATTATCAAGTAGGTGATGGTGGAGCAGACCATGGTTTTTGGGGGCCACCAGAGTTAATGACCATGAAAAGACCAACTTTTACTTGTGACTCAAGCCAGAAATGTAGTGAGGTAGCAGGTGGTATGGCTGCTGCATTGGCTTCGGGTGCTATTTTGTTTAAAGATGATGCTATTTACTCAGCAGAGCTGTTAGATAAAGCCAAAAAAATATACCAATTTGCCGATGAATACCAAGGAAATAACGGTTATGTTGAAGCCAATAATTTTTACCGTTCTTACAGTGGGTATGCTGATGAGTTGGCATGGGGTGCTGTATGGCTTTACAAAGCTACAGGAGAAGAAGCCTATTTAAATAAAGCAAAAGAGTATGTGGCAGATGCTTCTGATGGACTCTATTGGTCACAAAGTTGGGACAATGTCTCTAATGGTGTTAATCTTCTTTTGAGTCAAATTACAGGGGATAGCCGTTATACAGATGCGATTGAGATACATTTAAATCATTGGTTAACAGGTGTTACCAAGACCACAGGTGGATTGAGCTTTCTTAATCAATGGGGTTCTTTACGTTACTCCTCTACAACTTCATTTATGGCTTTGCTCTATGCTCAAAAATTGGATGATGGAGAGAAGAAGAGTGACTATTTAGCCTTTGCTAAGGGTCAAATCGATTATATTTTAGGAGACAATCCACGAAATAGCTCTTATGTTGTCGGGTATGGGACAAATCCTCCTATCAATCCACACCATAGAGGATCGCATAACTCACAAACCAACAATATAAACCTGCCAACCAATAATGAGTTTATCTTAGAGGGTGCATTGGTTGGTGGACCAAAAAGTGCAGATGATTTTGATTATGCAGATGAGAGAAGTGATTATAAGGCAAATGAGGTAGCAACCGATTACAACGCAGGTTTTACAGGTGCTTTAGCAGGGTTGGTTGATTTAAGTGAGGATAACAGCTCTACTCCACCTTCAACAAGCAATGCTATTTTTAATGAATTTAATGTTGGCTTTGGAGGCTCATCCTCTTTTCCTTTTAGTTCATCTACAGAGGGTAGTAAAGTATGGGTTAGCTCTACAGATTTGATTCTTGATGATAATATTGAAAATAGCAGTTACAGTAATATAAAAAGTTTTGATGCTTTGGCATTTGATACTTTACAGAAGCATCTAAAGAGTAGTAAATTTTTGGTCTATTGGTTTGTTGAGGGTTGGGAAGAGAGCTGGTTTGATACCGTTAAAATTCAACAAGCCATGGATAGTGGTATTGTTCCTGTTTTTAACTATTGGTATTTTGGTGATAAGCTTATGAATGGTATGCCAGATAGTACTAAAAAATCTCAGTATATCGAGGATAATAAAAAAGTTATAGCTTTTTTAAATACGCTAAAGGGTACAAAATTACTTGTTTTGGAACCTGAATTCAATAAAGAGAATATACTCTCTAGTGATGTAAATCAACATGAATTTGCTTCTATTATTGGGGATGCTATAGATAGAATAAAAGCAGAGACAACCGATGTTCTCTTCTCTTTAGCAATGACAGATACAGGAAGTAGAGGAGTAGATAAAACATTTGAGAAGTGTGGTTATGAGAACTGTGCATTAGGAGACAAATATGAGTGGGGGAGACCTGAAATTGTTTACAATGATTTAATTGATAAACTCGATTTTATCTCATTTCAACAGATGGTAGCTCAGTTTAGTCGAGACCCAAGTAATACAGGGGATTGGGAGAATCCAAACCCAAAGGGGTATAGTGATGTTGAGATTGGTATTGACTCTTTGGCAGATAGGATTAATAATTTTTCTAAGTTTTTAAAAGAGAAGTATAATAAGCCCGTATTTTTACCTTATATAGCTATTGCTACAGCTACATGGAGTGATAATAATAGCAATGGAAAGATTGAATTATCAGAGGTTGACAAGCGTGGTTGGGAGGCCAAAGCTGATGCAACCTATAAAAAACTTTCAGAGATAAAAGATAGATTAAAATTAAATGGTCTTTTTGGTTTTGCACCAATGGCTCTATTTGATAATCCGAGACATGATTATGGTGGTTATCAATATTTTATGAACAACGAGTACCATTTAGGTTTGGTAGGTAGTGGAGCAGTTGATGAGGTAGATGATGCAATTCATGGAGATTTAAACTTTAAGATGAATATTATTCCCTATATTTTTGGGGGAACTGTGACTATACCAAAAACCGATGCTGAAATTGCTATTTTAGATAAAGAAGGATTAACTTTTAACACAATTAAGGGTCAAAATAGTGTTGAAAGTCTTATCTCTACCAATTTAAACCTTATAACCATAGGTAACTATGGCAGTAGAATTTCATGGAGTTCAAGTAACAGTAACTTTGTAACTGATAGTGGGATTGTTACTGTTCCAAACTTAACCCAAGGAGAACAAATTGTTATCCTTACTGCCACCATTGTAAAAGGCAATGAGCAAGAGAGTAAAATATTTACCATTACTCTTCCAGCCAAAGAGCTTACCCCACCACCACCTGTAACAGCAGAATCTAAATATCATGATGTGTTGGGGTTGTCTTTAAAATTTTATGAGGCACAAAGAGCTATCGGTCCATTTCCAACAGTTAATTGGAGAAAACCAGCATCAACCCATGATGGTTCTGATGTAGGTGTTGATTTAAATGGTGGGTGGTTTGATGCAGGAGATCATGTGAAGTTTAGTCTACCAATGGCATACAGTGTAGGTATGTTAAATTGGAGTATGATAGCAACACCAAAAGCTTATCAAGAGTCAGGTAAAGTAGATTATGGAAAAGAGCAAGTTCGATATGCCCTTGATTATCTTTTAAATACCTATCAAGCAGGAGATGTAAACTCTCCTGATGATGATAAGGTCTATTTTCAAGTATCTGATGGAAATGTAGACCATGGTTATTGGGTTGCTCCTGAAGATATAAATTATGAGAGAAAGACTTTTGTTTGTGATGCTGATGGTGGATGTGGAGCTGTTAGTGGGGCAATGGTTGGTGCCTTTGCTTCGGGAGCAATTCTTTTTAAAGATAGTGACCCAACCTATTCACAAAAACTTTTAGATAATGCAAAAAGACTCTATGCCTTTGCTATGAAATACCCAACTGATGGTGATTACCCTGGTGCTGGACAAGAGGGCTTTTATAAACTCTATAGCACAAATAAAGACCAGTTGGCATGGGGTGCTGTTTGGTTATATAAATTAACCAACGAAGGTAGTTATCTTGATAAAGCAAAAGAGTTAATGTCAGATGAATACCCATGGGGAATGTCTTGGGACAATATGAATTCGGGTGTACTTTTACTTTTAGCAGAGGTTACCAATGATACAGATTTTAAAACAAGAATAGAGAATGAGGTAGATAGATGGCTTAATGAGGTAGAAACAACCCCTGCAGGGTTTAAAGTTCTTCTTCAGTGGGGTTCAATGCGTCACTCGGCAGGAATGTCATTTATCTCTCTTCTCTATAGTGATATGATTACAGATAGTAGTAAAAAGCAGAAGTTTATAGATTTTGGAAAGTCTCAAATAGATTATATGTTGGGAGATAATCCTCAAAACTTCTCTTATGTTGTTGGTTATGGAGAGAATTATCCTAAATTTCCTCATCATCGTGGGGCATCGGGAACAAGTAGTGTTAATGATTCTAATCCAAACAGATATATTATAGAAGGAGCATTGGTTGGTGGACCAAAGAGTGCCAGTGATACAGATTACAGTGATAAAAGAGACAGCTTTATAGATAATGAAGTGGCCGTTGACTATAACGCAGGGTTTACAGGAGCATTGGCAAAATTGGCAGTAATTTATGGAACTCCTACAGCACCAAAAACAGATAGTGAGATTGTGGCTTTGGATAAAGCAGGATTAATATTTAACACCATTAAGGGTCAAAATAGTTCAGAGAACCTTATCTCTGGAAATTTAAATTTAATAACCAGTGGGGAATATGGAAGCACCATCTCATGGAGTTCAAGTGATACTAACTTTATAACCAACAGTGGTGTTGTAACTCTACCTACTTCAACTCAAGGAGATAAAACTGTTACCCTTATAGCTACTATTGTAAAAGGTAGTGAGAGAGAAACAGAAACTTTTAGCCTTACAGTTCTCTCTCAAAAGAGTGATAGTGAAAGTGTTACTTTGGCTAAAAATGCTCTTAGTTTTGAAACCATTAAGCTTCAAAATAGTGCCTCTAGTAATATTAAAAGCAATTTGAATCTTGTTACCACAGGAAGTTATGGAACTGTTATCTCTTGGAGTTCAGATAATACGGATATTATTAATAGTAGAGGTGTTGTAACACGAGCTGATAATGATAGAAGTGTGGTTCTCACAGCAATGATTACAAAAGGGAGTGTTACCCAAAGCCAAACTTTTACTGTCACGGTAATAAAAAAAGAGGCAGAAGTAGGAGTTTGTCAAGTAACCTATGGTGTACGAGATAAGTGGGATACTGGTTTTGTTGTAGATATGAGTCTTGTAAATGGATTGGGAAATATTCATGGTTGGGAAGTTACCTTTACTCTTCCAAGTGGACAACGAATCAATGATATGTGGGATGGGGAGAGAAGTGCTGATGAAGATTTTATCAAAGTAGTTAATAAAGATTATAATGCACAGGTTGATAGTGGTTCAAATGTTAAATTTGGATTTGTCGTTAATCATAGTGGACAAGAGGGAATTCCAACGGATATAAGATTGAATGGTAACCTCTGTGATGGTCAAATAGGTGGTATAGAGAAACCATCTACACCAACTGATTTAACTTCTCAATTAATAAATAATAATGAAGTTATTTTAAACTGGTTAGATAATAGTGACAATGAAGATAATTTCTTGGTTCAGAGAAGTATTGATTTAGGCTCTTGGCAAACTTTAGCCACATTAGATAGAAATATCATAACCTATAGAGATAGTGGATTAGAAGTTGGTCATAGTTATGAGTATAAAGTTGTAGCAAAAAATATTGCTGGAGAGACAACAACTAATAAGATAACTGTAACACCTTCTCTTATTAGTATAGAAAATGGAGTTGATAACAGTGCTATAGCTATTGTCTCTAATTGTGCAACTTGTCATATAAAAGGATATTCTGATGGTTCTATCCCTGTTATTCATGGATTAGAGAAAGATTATTTGATTAAGACCCTAAAAGGCTACAGAAGCAAAGAACATTTCTCTTATGCTATGGAGAGAGTGATGGATGGTTATAGTGATACTGAGATAGAGATGATGGCAGAGTACTACTCAACCCAAGAGTGGATTGGTAATAGATTTACAAGTTATGATGTAAATAAGATTGAAGAGGGAAAATCTCTCTTTGAGACACATTGTGTTGCTTGTCATGGTAGCGATGGAAAGGGTGCTGTTGCTAAAGTAGATATATCTTCTCAGAGTAGAGATTACCTTGCAGATACCATGATGCAGTATGCAAAAGGGTTACATGCCGATTCTCATGAGGGTATGAGGGATATGTTTGTTGAGACTATAGGTCAGGATAGTACCAAAATAGAGGCATTGGCTACCTATTTGGCTGTTGGACTAAAAGTACCAACTGGTGATAACGACACCATTCGAGGATTTAATGCCAAATATATCAATAATCAAAATAAGATAGAGGCGTGGTGGGATTATATTAATCCTGATACCCAACGAATAGAGATAATGGTTAATGGTGTTGTGGTTCAAAGTATTACAGATATAGGTAACTCTGTTATCATAGAGAATGATGGTAGCAGTGATTTTGTTATGGAGCAAACCTACAATATCTCTATTACAGCAATTAATGGAGAGACCAACAGCACCTCTCAAGAGATACCTGTACGGATTATGTCGGCTCAAGCCTATGGTGAAGAGTATTATAATAGCCAGTGTAAAGTATGTCATGGTGTGAATGGAACAAAGAAAAAAGATGTTACACAATGGAACCCTGCTGACCACACCTTTACCCAGTTTACAGAAAATTCAGAGATGCCAAAGGGTTACTATAGTGGTTGTGATGGCGAGTGTTTAGAGTTTATTGGTCTCTATGTCACTAATGTTTTAGCTCCACGGGTTAAAGAGAATAATAACGCTGTTGTTCAAGATGTAGCAAGTGATATTAAACGCTCTTATCGACTACTAAATGCCATTGAGTATACCAATACCTTACACTCTCTTTTAGAGATAAGCAACAACAGTTATCGAGAAGAGCAGATAGGTTTTATCTATACTGACTTACCAAAAGATAATATTGTAGATGGGTATGATACCGATAGAGATATGAACCGAATAGATGAAGATAAGGTAAAATATTTCAATAAAAAAGCTTCTAATGTTGAGCAGTACATTAAAGGGTTAGAGGGGCAGAGTGGTCTTGCTTGTTATATTCATGATTATGATTTCTGTACCGCCAATAGAGATGATTTTTTAGATATATTTGCTACAAAAGTATTTAGACGACCTTTAAGTGATGTTGAAAAGAATAGATATAAAGAGTTGGCAAGTGTCTCTGAAATGTTGGGAGATATGTTGGTTAGTCCCAATTTCCTCTATCGTTCAGAGATGGGAACAGAGAGCAATGAAACAGGTATTTATCAGTTAACACAGTACGAGATTGCAACAGCCATATCGTATGCTATGGCAGGGACAACCCCCGATAGTGAACTGTTGCAACTGGCAGAAGAGAATAAGCTTTTAGATAGTAATACAAGAGTTACTCAAGCCGTTAGATTGGCACAGACACAGACAGGTAAAAATAAGCTGGATGACTTTATTGGAAGATGGTTATTAGAGGACAATATCTATACTTTAACCGATAAAAACCCTGATAAATTTGTGGGCTATACACAAGCTGTTCGAAAAGCTCAAAGTGAGCAGATACTAAAGTTCTTTAGAATGGTTATGGACAGTTCTACCAACAGTAGCTATAAAAATCTGCTTGTTAATGATGAGATAATTACCAATGCCACACTCTCTAACTACTATGGAGAGAGTTTATCTAATAGTGATGAGTTTGAGATTTTACCTGCAACCGACAAACGGTATGGTCTTTTAACCCTTGGAGCTGTTGCGAGTAGGTATGCAAACTCTGAAGAGTCTCATCCCTTCCAAAGAGGTAAATTTGTTTTAGCAAGGTTAATGTGTCATCCATTAGGAATCCCTGGAAATGGTGGAGATGTTCCTGCAATCAAAGATCATAAAGGGGAAAATAAGCGTGAGAGGTACTCCGAACATGTTAACGACCCTTCATGTGCAGCCTGTCATAGTATGATTGATCCAATTGGATTTACTTGGGAAAAATATGATGGAACAGGACGATATAGAACCAGTGAAAACCATCCTGAAGAGTATGGTGGAGCAAAAGCAATTGATACTTCTGTAACGTTAAAAGGTCTTTTAACCTTTGATGAAGGAGAAGAGAGTAGTGCAGAGGGTATTAAAGATGTGAGTACTCTTATTGCCAACAGTGACCGAGGACCAGAGTGTATGTCACTTCAATATTACCGATACATATCGGGTGATACTCATGCCGATATAGAGAACAGCCGAGTAGTAAAAAAGATAGCATCTGATTTTAAAGATGAAAACTATGACCTGCAAGGGCTGTTTACCAATATTGTTGGATTAAAATCATTTATTACAAGAGTAGGGAGATAGAGATGAAAAACAGAAGCCAAACACGAAGGGATTTTTTAAAAAAGTTGGGGATAACAGGTCTCTCTTTACCTCTTTTTACTCAAAATATCTTTGGAGAAGAGAGAGATACACCAATAAAAAGACTGCTTCTTATTGAACACCCTGATGGAATTAACCCTGTTCATTGGTATCCTACAGGAAGCGAGAGAGATTTTGACCTTAAGGCGATGACCGAACCCTTTAATGAGGTTAAAGAGGAGTGCGTATTTTTAGAGGGAATCAATCTTGGAGGAACTTTGGCAGGGCATGGCTCACGAGAAGGGTTTTGGAGAGGTGATAAAAACCGAAGCAGTATCGACCAATATTTTGCAGAGAAATGGCGTGGTCAAACGGATGTACCTATTTTAATTCATAAAGCCTCTGATATACGAAATGGGGCTACTTCACTCTCGTATGATGCTACAGGAAAAATTATTCCTGCCATTACCAACCCTTTGAATATTCTTGATAAAATCTACACCAGTGATGATATGGAGCAGACAAAGTTGGCATCACTTCAAAAAGAGATGCGAAGATTAAGAGCTGTAGATGCTGAGTTAGCAACGCTTATGCAAGGAGATATGAGCAGTGATGTTCTACTTCATGCTCATGATAAAGCTGTAAAAGATGTGCTTACTGCCCTAGAGAGTAGTGGAGGAGACAAAACCATTGTCAATATGGAGTCATGGAAAAATGCTTTTGTAGACAAAGCCACCACAGGTGGTTTAACCAATCGAAGTGAAAGCCGATGGAACAATGAGATATTGGCAGACAACAGTGCCTTTACATTGATGGCAGATTTACATGAAGATGCCATTATTACAGCCCTAAAGTACGACCGAACAAGGGTGGTAAACTACAGCTATGGTTGTGATATTTGGGATTTCTATATGCCATGTGATAA
>Ga0256827_10000276_pt1 | contig 30753 bp, 26 predicted proteins | sample CV84metaG_FD_185977 | JGI IMG/M metagenome (GOLD analysis project Ga0256827, IMG submission 185977) | Hydrothermal vent microbial communities from East Pacific Rise, Pacific Ocean - CV84 | ecosystem: Environmental > Aquatic > Marine > Hydrothermal vents | place: Pacific Ocean: East Pacific Rise...
TTTCCAATAATTGCTGACATATCTACATCGTCAGTAGAGATAAACGTCTCTAAGTTGTCAGAAACATCTGTTACAGAGTTTTCAAGTTTTGCCTCAACAAAAGTAAGCTCTTCTACTTTTCCAAGCTTCTCAATAAATGGTTTCATCATTTCAAAGTCAGAACCAGCAGGCATTTTAAGTGAAGCTTTTTCTATCTTTTGGTTCCCTTTATCAATAAGTGTTTTACAACGTCTTACAGATACAATCGCTTCCATAATAAGATCAAACTGCTTGATTACCTCATCATCAGCTTCTGTAGCCACAGGATATGACTTAATCATAATAGATTCACCCTCTTCAAGTGTTTCTTCTGAGAGTCTCATGTAGAGGTTTTCAGTAATAAACGGCATAAATGGATGAAGTAACTTCATAGACTCTTTAAAGATAGATCCAAGCTCTGCTACTGACGCTTTATCTGCTTTACTTAGCTCAATTCCCCAGTCACAGAATTCACCCCATAAGAATCGGTACAATACAGTTGCTGCATCGTTAAATCTATAAACATCCATAAAGTCACGAGTCTCTTTAACAGCCACATTGAAACGAGCTAACATATAACGCCCTAAAGGAGTTTTAATGTTCGCAGGATCAAGGTCATCAAAATGCTCTTGGTTCAGTTGCAAGAAATTTGTTGCATTGAACAGTTTATTGGTAAAATTACGACTCTGCTCTAGCTTATCTTCGCTCAGTTTAATGTCACGTCCTTGAACAGCCAGAACTGCCAATGTAAATCTCAATGCATCTGTTGAGTACTTATCAATAGTCTCTAATGGGTCAATAACGTTCCCTTTAGACTTAGACATCTTCTCACCATTTTCATCTTTTACCAGTGCATGTAGGTAAATGTCTTTAAATGGTAACTCACCTGTAATGTTTTCACCCATCATAAGCATACGAGCTACCCAGAAGAATAAGATGTCAAATCCAGTAATAAGCAAATTATTTGGATAGAAGTTTTTCATGTCATCTTCATTCCAAAGCTCACCTCTAAAAGCATCTTCATTTCCCCAACCAAGTGTTGAGAACGGCCATAAACCAGAACTAAACCAAGTATCTAACACATCAGGGTCTTGATAAATATTGGTCGAGTTACATTTTTCACAACAACTAGGGTTTTCACCCTCAACAGCCCACTCATGATCACAGTCTTTACAGTAAAATACTGGAATTTGATGACCCCACCAAAGCTGACGAGAGATACACCAGTCACGTAGTTCACCCATCCAAGCGTTGTAAGAGTTTATCCAATGACTTGGGAAGAACTCTGCTTCACCGTTATTTACTTTTTCAATAGCAGAAGCTGCAAACTCTTTTTTTACAAACCATTGTTTAGAGATATATGGCTCTACAATGTTCTTACAACGATAACAGTGACCTACTTGATGAGGATGATCTTCAATCTTCACCATAAATCCAGCATCATCAAGTTTTTTTACAATAACATCACGAGCTTCTAAACGCTCTAACCCTTGGAACTCTCCACAGTGAGCATTTAAAATTCCTTTTTCATCAAAAATAGTCATAAACTCTAAGTCATGTCTCTTTCCAACTTCGTAGTCATTGGTGTCGTGTGCAGGAGTAACTTTTACAAATCCTGTTCCAAACTCCATATCTACATGCTCATCTGCAATAATTTCAATCTCTCTGTCAATCAATGGCAACTTAATCTTTTTACCAATCAAAGCATTATGACGCTCATCATCAGGGTGAACCATAACAGCCGTATCTCCAAAATAAGTCTCTGGACGTGTAGTAGCTACAGTAATGTTCCCCGAACCATCAGCCAATGGGTAGTTAATGTGGTACATTTTTCCCATGTGGTCTTCATGTTCAACCTCAATGTCACTCAACGCACCATCGTGTGTACACCAGTTAATCATGTAGTTACCACGAACAATGAAACCGTTGTCGTACATCTGTTTAAATGATTTTTTAACTGCTTTTCCAAGACCTTCATCCATGGTAAAACGTTCACGAGACCAAGCTGGACTCACTCCAAGTTTTCTAAGCTGACCTGTAATGGCATCTTGAGAGTTCTCTTTTTGTTCCCACGCTTTAGCCAAAAATGCTTCACGACCAATCTCTTCTTTTGTTGTTCCCTCAGCCAAAAGTTGTTTCTCAACCACATTTTGAGTAGCAATACCTGCATGATCAACCCCAGGTTGCCACAATGTTTTGTACCCATCCATTCTTTTGTAACGAACAATAATATCTTGAAGGGTAAATGTCAAAGCATGACCAATATGCAGACGACCTGTTACGTTTGGTGGTGGCATCATAATGGTAAAGTGTTTGTCAGGTTTTTGGATAGACTTGTTTCCCTCTATCTCAAAGTAGTTTCTCTCTTCCCAAAGTTTATAGTAGCTCTCTTCTATCTCTTTTGGGTTGTATACGTTTTTTTTAGTAGTTTCGCTCATTTAGTAGTATCCATATTATGAAGTTTTTAAAATTGTCGCGATTATATCGAAAAGGTGCTTTTGGAGTGTTGTATTTAATTTAAGCTCTTTTAAACTTAAAAAATAAAGATTTATTATAAAAATAATAAATCTTTTTTATGATAAATTAAAATATATATCTAAATCAATAATAAAAAGTATCATATTTAAAATATTATTCTTTTTAATTATTAAAAAAATTATAGTTAATCAATTTTTCTGATAAACTAATATTATAATAATAAAAAGGACATCAATGAAAAAAATTACAACATATACAACTGTTGCTCTAGCAAGTATGCTTTTACTCTCTGCTTGTAGCTCAACTACTGCTCACAAAGAAGAAGTAAACCACCATCATACCAAGCACTGGGGATACACAGCAGACGTTGCTCCAAGCCATTGGAGTACACTAAATGATAAATTTCATATGTGTTCAGAAGGGCAAGAGCAATCACCAATTAATGTTGTAGCAAGTAAAGATAGCCAACTTACTAAATTAGCATTAAATTATGCACAAGGTTCTAAAAGTGTTATAAATAATGGGCATACAGTTCAAGTAAATATGGAAGCTGGAGATACATTAACTATTGATGGAACAGCATATGAACTTAAACAGTTTCATTTCCATACACCTAGTGAAAATCATATTTCAGGTAAAGCATTTCCACTAGAAGCACACTTTGTCCATGCATCAAAAGATGGTAAATTAGCTGTCATTGCTGTAATGTTTAAAGAGGGAACAGAAAATCCTACACTAAATAAAATAGTAAAAGCATTTCCACTAGAAAAAAATAAAGAAGCAACACTCAGATTTTCAAAAGAGTATTTAGATGTTGTAATGCCAGAGAATAGAGACTATTACCACTTTATGGGTTCATTAACAACTCCACCATGTAGTGAAAAGGTAAATTGGTTTGTACTAAAAACAGCACAAACTGCCTCAGCAGAACAAATTGCTGCTATGCATAAAGAGATTGGGATGAATAATAATAGACCAATTCAAGCTACAAATAAAAGAAGTATTGAAGAGTAGTCTTAACACTCATAATGGTGCGTTTTAAACGCACCTTATTGCTCTAAATCCTCAGGCATCTCCAACTCTAAAGCTTCAATATGACCAATAGCAGCAGAACCTGCAATTCCTTGTAATGCTCCATACATCTCTGTAGTATTTGCCAACACACCATCAATAGTTTTTTGTCGTCTTTTCCATGTCGCCATGAGTGAACGTCTCTCTTTGTCTAGTTCCGTTTGCATAGTCATAAAGCCTTCAACAATGGCATTCATTTGCATCTTAAACTCATTACCTGTCATATAGTTATAAAGTAGAGACATTTTATCAGCCTTATTTTCCTCTTTTTGTGTCGCTTGATAAGTACGAATAAGTGATTCTCTTAATAGAGAGACAGAGCCTTTAAATTCATCAAGACTACAAACCCAAATGCCATCTACAAAACCCATTCTCTTCATCTCTTTAGGATAAACCGAAGTCACCAAAACACCTAAGTCTGCATTTACTGTTAACATATCTTGTTTGAGTTTAGTTATCCAACCATCAGACCATGCTTTTGTATTTTTAGACTCATAACAGATAACTCCACAGTTTTGAGCTTCTCTTGTATGCACTGTCTGTACACAGTCTGCACCAAATGCCCCTTTTTTAACCTCGTCAATATTATCAAACGGAAATTGAGATGCTAACCAACGCTCAATAGCAAGTTCAAGAGCTTCACCTTGTATTTGCATGGAACTCTGTTCTGCTTTACGTTGTGCAGATTCAATATCTCGTTTCATCTGCTCAATCTGCTCATCTTTTTGTTTAAGTTTTAGTTCATTTTGCTCTTCAAAAGTTTTAGCAATCTTTATTTTTTCTTCTTGAAGCTTACGACTAAGCTCAATCTCTGCTTCAACCTTAGCCTTAGAAGTTGCCTCTTCTTTCTCTCTTTTGAGTTGCTCAATTTCTACTTTACTTCTATTTAACTCTTTAAGCTTTTCATTTTTTTCATCCAGCTCTTTTTTCATGAGTGCTTCAGAGTCACGATACTCCTCTAAAAACTCCTCTTTTAATTTAGAAGTAAGTTTTTGTCTCTCAAGTTTCAGTTGCTCTTTAGTCGCCCGTTTTAACTCTTCATCAAACTTCTCTTGTTTCTCATTCATCTCTTGTTCACGAGCATCTAGTTTGTCAAGATGAACTTTATACTCTTTTCGTTTATTTTCTAACTCTAGTTGATGTTCACGCTTAAGTCTCTCTTCAAGCTCATGATACTGTATCTCGTTTACATCTATTTGTGTTTTACAATTTGGACAGGTTATAGTAGTTTTATTTGGCATTTTTATTCCTTGACTTATTAAAGTTATTTTATCCAAAGATAAGAATAACATCAAGCTTAGCCTAATATTTAGAAATCAGACAACATAGACTTTGCTTTTTTTCCAGTTAATCCACCACTAATATACTTAACCTCAACACTTTTAACATGTTCTAAAAGTTCACTCTTAAAATCTCCATCATCTTCAATATGTTCATTTATATAATATTTCATCTCTGAAAAATCAGGAAAAAGATTTAACATATCCCTTTTCAATACAGACTGATTCCATAACTTCTTTTTATCATTTAAAGAGAGTTTATTTAAAAGTAAAACTTCATTTCCACTACTATTAACAGTATAGTTTTTTGAAGAACCTTCAACTATTCTTTTTTCATTAAAACCATAATTTACATCTACCTCATCTTGTAAACTATCTACAAAACCAATTAGCCAAAAGACTATCAGAAAAATGACTACACTAAAAAATGCAACTGTTTGATTCATTGTTATATCCTAAATTAAAAATAATATTAATATTATACTATAAATTAAATATATATAATATTTTTAAGTATATCTAAATGTTAATATTTTGCTATAATTCTCAGAAAATACCCTTAATGAGAAAAAGGATTTCCCTATGTCAAAAAAAACCCTAATCATCGGTGCTGGTGGTGTTGGTAATGTTGTTGTTTTTAAATGTGCTATGAATGTTGAAACATTTGGTGAGATTACTCTTGCAAGTAGAACTCTTTCTAAATGTGATGCTATTGCTAAAAATGTAAAGAACAAAACAAATGTAGAGGTTAGAACTGCACAGGTAGATGCAGATTCTGTTTCGGAGCTTATTAAACTCATTAAAAAAGTAGAGGCTGACATTGTCATTAATGTAGCACTACCGTACCAAGACTTAACCATCATGGATGCTTGTTCTAAGTGTGGAGTTGACTACCTTGACACAGCAAACTATGAACATCCAGACACTGCAAAGTTTGAGTACAAAGAACAGTGGGAGAGAGATGAACAGTTTAAAAAAGCAAATATTATGGGGCTTCTTGGTTCTGGTTTTGACCCAGGGGTTACCAATGTTTTTTGTGCCTATGCCCAAAAACACTACTTTGACGAAATACATACCATTGATATTTTAGACTGTAACGCTGGTGACCATGGTTACCCTTTTGCTACAAACTTTAACCCTGAAATTAACTTACGAGAAGTAAGTGCAAATGGAAGATATTGGCAAAAAAATAGTAACGGTAAGGGAGAGTGGATAGAGACTAAACCAATGGAGATTATGCAAGTTTGGGACTATCCTGAGATAGGAGAAAAAGACTCTTATCTACTCTACCATGAAGAGATGGAGTCACTTGTAAAACACATTAAAGGATTAAAAAGAATTCGTTTCTTTATGACCTTTGGAGAAAGTTACTTAACGCACATGAAATGTCTTGAAAATGTTGGTATGTTAGGCATTAAAGAGGTAGAACATAAAGGCATGAAGATTGTCCCAATGGAGTTTTTAGCTACCCTACTTCCTGACCCTGCTTCTTTAGGGGAACGAACTAAAGGAAAAACTAATATTGGTATTTATGCTAAGGGTATTAAAGATGGAAAAGAAAAAACTGTTTACATCTACCAAGTCTCAGATCATGAGAAGTGTTATGCAGAAGTACTAAGCCAAGGAGTTAGCTACACTACTGGTGTTCCAGCCATGATTGGAGCAAAACTACTACTTGAAGGGAGATGGCAAGGAACAGGTGTCTTTAACATGGAAGAGTTTGATCCTGATCCATTTATGGAAGAGTTAATGGTTCAAGGTCTACCTTGGAAGATAAAAGAGGATTAATTCCCTCTTTTTCACTAAGAGATTAATATATTAAAAATTTCTTAAAAATTTAAATTTATCTTAATTTAAATTATTTTATAATAAATCAAACAAAACATCAAACTAAAGGATTTATTATGAACAGTCAACATTTTTCAGTTTCACCCATCGTCTATGCTTCAACTGTAATTTTACTTACAGCCTTAACCATGTTTGTTGTGTCACACCTAACAAATATATTTTCTTAAAAATATGAGTAGCTTTAAAAGCTACTCACTTAGTCTTGAAATATTTGCTCCCAAAGAGGAGAGTTTTCCCTCTAAATTATCATATCCTCTATCTAAATGATAAATTCTATGTACATTTGTTGTACCTTTAGCCACTAATGCAGCCAATACCAACGCTGAACTTGCTCTTAAATCTGTTGCCATAACATCTGCACCATAAAGTTGTGCCACTGGTCGTACAGCTGCGACTGAACCTTTAAGCCAAATATCTGCACCCAAACGGTTAAGCTCTGAAACGTGCATAAAACGATTTTCAAAAAGACGCTCTTCAATGACTGACTCACCAATAGCCATTGTAGCTACAGCCATAAACTGTGCTTGCATATCAGTTGGAAAACCAGGGTACTCAGAAGTAATTAACGAAACTGGGTTAAGTCTATTGGTTCCATTAATGGTAATATTTGTACCATCAATATCAAAACTACAACCCATATCTTCAAGCTTATCAATAGAAGCTTCAATGTGTGTCGCATTTACTTTTTCAAGAGTAATAGTTGAGTTTGTAATGGCTGCAGCACAAAGGTAAGTTCCTGCTTCAATTCTATCAGGAATAATCTCAACTTCTTTAAAGGTCAATGGCTTTTGACCAGTACCCTCAATAATAATTTCAGAAGTACCTATACCAGAAATTTTTACACCAGCGTCAGATAACATCTCACAAAGCTGTACAATCTCTGGTTCTTTTGCTGCATTTACAATAGTGGTCGTACCATGTGCTAAGGCTGCAGCCATAAGTGTATTTTCTGTTCCACCAACAGTAATCTTATCAAATACAATTTTTGCACCTTGAAGACCATTTGGTGCTTCTGCTCTAACATACCCACCTTTAATCTCAATCTTAGCACCCATTGCTTCCATCGCTTTTAAGTGTAAATCAATAGGTCTCTGACCAATAGCACAACCACCAGGAAGACTCACTTCACACTCACCAAAACGAGCTAAAAGAGGACCTAAAACTAAAATAGAGGCTCTCATTTGAGAAACAATCTCATAAACTGCTTTTGTTGAGTTCATTGTTCCATTATTAATATCTGCTACAGTGTCATTATGTTCAACTGTTCCACCTAAAATATCTAAAAGTTTAAGTAGAGTACGAATGTCAACAACATTTGGAAGATTAGTCAATTTTACAGGTTTATCAGAAAGAATTGTCGCTGCAATAATAGGTAGAGCTGAGTTTTTAGCACCTGAGATTTTAATAGAACCACTAAGCTTGGTTCCTCCAGTTATTTGTAAATAATCCATATTATATAATCCATTAAATTTAATGTCTAATTTTATCGTAATTAGGTTAAGTATAGTATATAATATTATATAATATTAATTAAAGGAGCAGAGCAAATGACCCATGTTGAAAAAATAAATCTTTTACTTAATCAAGTCGAAGAGAAATTACAACATTCTAAAGTTGACAATAGTCTAGCAAGTAATTTAAGAGAAAACAACTTAAAACATATTGCTCTTCTCTATAAAGAGCTTGAACTTGAAAAAAAACATCCTGATTTCTCAACTATTTTTAACTACAAAGCCATGAACCTAGCAGGTATTGGTCTTAAAAATGAAGACTTTGGAGAGATTCGTGAAGGAAAATATGTACAAATAATTGCAATCTCTTACGAAATAAATAACTCTGCTAAACGCATTGTTAAAAACTCTTCACTTGGATACTATGGTAAAGCTGAAAAACTGACGAAAGAGGCAAAATCAAATATTATTGAATTTGTCTTAAGATGGCGTTATGAAAAAACTTTCCAACATTCTGAGTATTACCAACAACTACTTTCAAAACTTCATTAATTACTAACCATTTTTTTGATAAAGTTTGATTTTAAAATATAACAAATATAAAGGAATTAAATGCAAATTGAATTGACTCCAGAAGCACTTTTAGCACAACTTGGCTACGCTGCCTCAGATAAATCTATTGAACAGATAAAAAGAACTATTACAAATACCAAAGGTTATGAGCATTTTTCAAAACATATCCTTTCTCTACATGATGAATTAGCACATATAAAAGGTTTTGTTGCCCTATCAAACTCAAAAGATGTTTTTAAAATTAAAGGTAGTGAAGATACTTCAAAAGAGATTCAAAATGAATTTAATGAACTAGTAAAACACTGGGCAGAAAAATATAAAGTTGAAATAGAACAAGTAGGTAAAAAACCAACTTACTATATTCTTGGTCAATAAAGGTCTCTATGCCACTTAGTACTCTGAATGAAGAGCAGCTAAGTGCTGCCACTGCTCCTATGGGCAATAATTTAATTATTGCTTCTGCTGGGACAGGTAAAACATCTACCATTGTTGGACGTATTGCTCAACTTTTAGAAAATGGAGTTGAACCTTCTAAAATACTCTTACTTACTTTTACAAATAAAGCTGCAGGTGAAATGCTCGCCCGTGTTGGTCGATATTACCCTCCAAGAATTGTTAACAAAATTGAGTCTGGAACCTTTCATGCTGTTAGTTACCGATGGCTAAAAGAACTCAACTCAAATGTATCACTTAAACAACCAGGAGAACTTAAAACTCTTTTTCGTTCTGTTTATGAAAAACGTCAACTTAAACGTCTAAACCTAGATACTGAACCGTTTTCATCTACCTATCTTTATGAACAATATTCTCTTTATCAAAATGCCTCGTTAGATGGTTTTGATGTCTGGTTTTTAGAAAAATATCCTGACCATAAACCTCTTATTGACATCTATATGAACATCATTGATGAGTTTGAGGAGACTAAAGACAAATATGGTTTTGTCTCATTTAATGATTTACTTTTAAAGATGAAAGCTCACTTAGAGGAGCATGGAAGAGACCTAGTAGAAGTATTAGTAGATGAATATCAAGATACAAACACCCTACAAAGTGCCTTAATAGATGCCATGAAACCTCCTTCACTCTTCTGTGTTGGTGACTATGATCAAAGTATCTACGCATTCAATGGTGCGAACATTCAAAATATTGCAACCTTTGGAGAGCGTTACAAAGGTGCAACCGTCTTTACCCTTGACAAAAACTATAGATCATCAGGAAGTATTCTCTCTTTAGCAAACCGTGTTATTGAAAGAAATGAACGTATTTATCCTAAAAAGTTAGTTGTTACTAGAACAGGGAAAAATCAGCCTCCTAAACTACTTATGTATAACGAACTCTTCGACCAGTATCAAGCCATTGCAAAAACCATTAAACATACCTATACACCCATAAATGATATTGCCGTCATTTTTAGAAATAATGCTTCTGCTGATGGAATTGAAGCAACACTACGTGATATGGGAATTCCATCAAAAAGAAAAGGTGGAAACAGTTTTTTTGAAGCCAAAGAGGTAAAATTTCTTCTTGATGTCTGCTCGCTTATTGTTAATCCAAAAGATATGATGGCATTTATTCATATTTTTGAATATGGAAAAAATATTGGCTCTGCTGTAGCAAAAGAGATGTTTGAATGTTTCAGACATTTTGGTGAAGGAAACCTATTTGTAGGGCTTATGTACCCAAGAGTTCATACTCTACCCAAACTAAATCCAAACAAAAACATGCAACTTGGTCTTTTTGATGATGATGCAGAGATTGGTTCAGTAACAAGATTTTCTAAAATTCAAATGAGCGAAAAAATACGCTCTCATCCTATTTTAAAATATCCAAAACTAAGCCCTGATGGGTTAGAGTTTTTCAAGATGTATCATGAGTTTATCTCTTCTATTTCTCAAATAAAACAACCAAGAAGTCTACTCATTAAACTCATTCAATCTCCACTATATGGTTTTTTAGTAGAACTTTTAGCAACACAAAGAGGAAGACTAAAATCTGGTGAAATTGATCAAGATAAGAAAAATATTGCCAAAGAGCGTATTGCAAGAAAAGCTAGACTGCTAACTGATTTAGCAGGTCAATACAAAGAGATAGGTCGTTTTGTAAATGCCATGGTTTTAGGTGGAAATGAACTAAGCGAAGGTGACGGTGTTAATCTACTTAGCATTCATGCCTCTAAAGGGCTAGAGTTTACAGAAGTTTATGTTGTAGACTTAATGGATGGACGTTTTCCAAACACAAAGCTCATGGGGAAAGGTGGAAGTTTAGATGAAGAGAGAAGACTCTTTTACGTGGCTGTCACACGAGCAAAAGAGAAGCTCTACCTCTCTTTTGCAAAACATGACAGAGTTAAAAAGTTAGATTTTAGACCCTCACCATTTTTATATGAGGCTAGGATGTTGAAGGAGAGTTAACTCTTCTTTTACTTCCCACCCATAATGTCACATTGACCTGTGATCTTACAAAGTGGACAAAAGTTAATGAGTCCTGCAATAAGTGGGATTGCTCCTAAGTAAAACCATTCATTTCCAGAGTAGATTCCAAAACCAATTAGTGCTGAACCCAACACTATTCTAAATGGTCTACAGATAGATCTTATTTTTTGTACGTTCATAATTATTCCTTCAATATTTAAATAAAAAAAAGAATTTATCATAATTATACTTTAAGGTATATAAATAAAATTTATATTTATTATATGTTTTTATTATAATTTTAACAAATAACCCCAGAACCAATAACCTTTTCAGCTTCGTAAAAAACAGCCACTTGTCCATAGGCTAAACCATAAACTGGCTCTTCTAAAATAACACTTGCATCCTCTTTGTTCATTACAACTTTACAAGGAATAGCTCTTGTTCTGTAACGTACTTTTACAGTAACATCTTCACCATCAATAGCTTTAAAAAGATTAATCTTTTTAAGTTCAAACTTATTGGCTTCTAACTCATCTTTTTTTCCAACAACAATCTGATTTTTCTCTGGCTCAATAGAGAGTACAAAGTGTGGATCATGAGCTCCATTTACAGTAAAACCTCTACGTTTTCCAATAGTATAGTGCATATAACCCTTATGTTTTCCTACAACGGTTCCATCAGCATAAACTGTTTCACCCTCAAGGTCAATATTCATGTGCTTTTCTAAAATTTCAGTATAATCATTCTCTACAAAACAAATCTCTGAACTCTCTTTTTGTGTTGCAAAATCTTCTAAGTATGGAATCTCTGCTGCCAATGCTTTTACATCATCTTTTACCCATGAACCTAAAGGAAAGAGTAGTCTTGGCAAGACCTCTTTTCTCACTTGTGCCACAAAATAACTCTGATCTTTAGAGTCATCTTTTGCTGTAGAGAAAAACTCTCCGTCACAATTTAAGTAGTGACCAGTAGCCACTTTTTCAATACCTAAAGAGTCTGCAAACTCAATCATTTTCCCAAACTTTATGGTTCGGTTACACATAACACAAGGGTTTGGGGTTAAACCTTTTTTATAGGTCTCTACAAAATAGTCATAAACTTCCTCTTTAAACTCAGCAGATAAATCATGAAAATGAACCTCTATACCTAAGTAGTCACCTACTCTTTTTGCTTTGGTATAGTTCTCTTCATGATAACCCTCTTTTTCATGAAGTTTCATGTAGACACCTGTTACGTCATAACCCTCTTTTTGTAATAAAATGGCTGTAACTGTAGAGTCTACTCCCCCACTCATTCCTACCAATACTTTTTTCTTTTCCATATTTTATTCCATATATTAATTATTAAATTTCTTGCATAAATCTATTAAGCAAATACTCTTTTGTCGCAACTATTAAATCTTCAGGTATTGCTTGACCTGTAGAGATATATGATACAGGCTTTCTATGGGCTATTAAAAAATTTATAAGATCAGATAAATCACATGTTTCATCTAACTTTGTCAATATATAACTTTCAATAGAAAAAGTTTGAAAAGCATTATTTATATACTCCAAATCTTTTGTTTTTGAAGTAGCTGAAAGTGCCAAAGAGATTTTGACTTTAAAACTACTATTACGCTTAATAAGTTCTATCAAGTTTACTAAATCATCCAAATCTTTTCCCATACTCCCAGCTGTGTCAACAAAAATCATATCAAAAGCACTCTCTAACAATGATTCTAAAGGAAGAAGAGGTATATCCATCGCATCTGAATACTGTTCTAACTGCTCATCAGCTCCAACCTTTTCTCTGTCAAAGTTAATAAACGCTACTTTATGCGATTTATTTAGATAGTACTTATATCTTGCTGCCAACTTTCCAATAAGAGATGTCTTTCCAATACCTGTAGCACCAACAATAATGTGTATAGTTTTTGTTAAACTTTTTGACTCTTCTACTACATGTAAAAGTGTATCTAACTCTTCTAAAACATAAGCAACTAAAATAGTTTCATCATCTTCAAATGATGACCCAACTAAAGGAGCTAAAAGCTTCTCTATCCAATCCCGTTTAAGCCCTCGCTCCACAAATCTGTTAACTACACGTTTTACAAGTGGTGCATGTCCAACAACATCATTTGCCAATGAACCATGCATAAGTGAAATCTCAGCTCTAAGTGCTTGAATCTCTTCAACAGTTACAATGTTATCATCATTTTTTTTAACCATGCTACTATCTTTTAAATTTTTGTTTTTAAGTATGTCAAAGGGATTACTACAGACGTTCTATTCATCCAATAAGGATGAGGAACCGTCAACTCTATACTCTGCATTTTCACCTCATCATAAAATATCATATCAATATCTAAAGTACGTGGAGCATCGGGAAAAGAGCGTTTTCTTCCAAACTTTTTTTCAATATGCAAAATATAGCGTAAAAGTGCTTTAGGACGCAAACAAGTTTTCACAATTACTAATGCATTATGAAAATCATCTTGTTCCAAGTACCCAAAAGGTGGGTTTTTAAGTATTGGAGAAGTCTCTACAACATCTACATATGCAGAACGTTGTAACAGTATGAAAAGATGATTAAACCGACGAGGTACATCCCCCATATTTCCACCAATTCCTAATGTAGCTTGAAATGGTTTTGTACTCTTTTTTTTAGAAAGATATGGATAGTTTTTTTGAAAAATCATGATGTTATTTTTATCTAAAATTTTTTTCATTCATTATTATATCATAAGCACTACATTCTAGTACATTTTCTTAATTAATAGAGAAAAATTGACTAATTATGAAACGTTACCCTATAAAAAATGTATAGAATTAACTTTAAAATAAAACTTTAATTGAAAATATTTTATAATAGAAAAGAGTATAAACCATAAAATAAGGATATTTTATGAAAAAAATAACTTCTTCATTTATTATAATACTCATTATTACTGGATGTACACAAAAGAGTATAACCGTAGATGAGACTTCTCTTCATGGTAGTAAAAGTACTGAATTACAGATACTTATGCATAAATTTGACAATTTAATCTATCAACATTATGAGAGTGAACTTGATCGTGACCGTCGTCGTATTGACTATACAAAAGATATGATTAATATTGTTGATGAATTAGTTAGCAATAGTAAAAAGCTTAAAATACTTCCTCCAAAAAACCTTACAAAAGAAGAAATTAAAAATTTTTTAATATTTTCTAATACTTTAGAACAAAAATCTAAAGAATTAAAACTAATAGTCAATAGTTATCAAATTGAAAAAATAAACCCTATTATCACTCAACTCAATAATATTTGTGTAAATTGTCATGCAACAGTACGTTAAAATAATTATCATATTTTTACTATTTCCATTTTTTCTTAATGCAGATGAAAATCTTACTACCTATATTAATGGTCTTGAACAGCGTATTAAAATTTTAGAAAGTAAGGAAAAATCTAAAGGTATTGTCAATCTTACTTCTGAAGACACTACTATGTTTCTAGGAGGAAAAGTCACATTAGATACTATATATGTTCATCATGCAAATGGACAAAATGGTGGTAGTAATAGAAGTGATCAATTCTTTAATGCTAATAATATTCCCACTAATACAGAAGGTGAAAATGCTGAACTAACTTTAACTGCAAGAAATAGTAAATTTTGGATTAAAACTAGAACAGCACAAGTCAATGACAAACCATTAATGACCCTATTAGAAGTAGATTTTTGGGGAAGTAATGGAACTGAAACCAATTCAAACTCTCATAATGTACGACTGCGTCATGCTTATATTATCTATAGTGGATGGACACTAGGACAAACAAATAGTCTTTTTGTAGGGAGTTCAAAACCTCACACACTACTAACTCCTGTAGATGATGTTTTTATGCGTCAACCTATTATCTCTTATAAAAAAGAGTTCTCAAAAAGTAGTTTAGCTATATCATTAGAACAAGCTGAATCAGTTATTATGACATCATTAGGAGATAAAACAACTATTAATGATGACAAAGCACCTGATATGATTATAAAATATGAAAATGATTCTACTTGGAATGAATATTCCATCTCCCTATTATTAAGAGAACTTAGAATTGACCAAGAAAAAGAAAGTTCTATTAGTGACTATACCTTTGGGTATGGTTTAAATATTAGCTCTCGTATTCATATTTACAAAAATGATACACTAACCTTTGGCATAGTAGGAGGAAAAGGTATAGGACGTTATATGGCAACAAGTTTTTTCCCTTCAGTAGTTATTAATAGTAAAGAGAAACTCCAAGCACAATTTTCATGGGGAACACATATAGCCTATGAACATTGGATGAAGAACAATCTACATTTAAATATAGCATTAGGAAAAATTGAAACAGATAATATTTTAAATTTAGACAATATAAATAAATCAGCATGGTCAGGACATTTAGGGTTACAATATAATCCTATTAAAAAATTTCTTTTAGGTGCTGAATATATTCATGGAGAGAGGACTTTACAAAACAACAATACTTTTACGGTTGATCGGCTCTATTTACGTGCAAGTTATAATTTTTAATTATAGATAGGATATGATTCAATAAAAAGAAAATTAATGAGAAAAACATTCTATTTACTCCACTTAACACTCTTCCTATTTATTGTCTCCTGTACAACACCTAATCTTTCAAAAAAAATAAACTCTGATAAACTACGACTTATTTGGAATAGTGATCCAAAAACAACAATGACTATTGGATGGAACCAATATAACGGTAACCCTACTCTATATTATGGACTTACAAAGGAGACCAAGAAAAGTCTAAAGCCACAACGCCAAGTAAAATATATTGGCATGAATAACAACTTTGCAAGACTAACAAACTTAACCCCTAACTCTCGTTATTACTTTAAAATATGTACACAAAACAGTTGTACAAAAACCAACTACTTTAAAACAGCTCCCAATAACAATCAATCTTTTACTTTTATTGCAGGTGGAGACTCAAGAAGCATTCCAAGAGGACGAATAAGAGGAAATATTTTAGTTTCAAAAATTCGACCACTTTTTATTGCTCATGGAGGTGACTATACCCATCATGGAAGAGAAAATGAATGGAAAAGATGGTTCACAGAGTGGCAATTAACAAGAAGTGAAGATGGAAGAATGTACCCTCTTTTACTGACTCATGGAAATCATGAAAACTATGATCATGCCATGCTTAACAAGCTTTTTGATGTACCCAATATTAACGTCTACTCAAAACTAGACTTCAATTTTCTTTCACTCTATACACTAAATACAGAGCTTGAACCTGTTGTTGGTTACTACGATATGAAAATTAAAAAAGAGGATCAATGGTATGAACATAAAAAATGGGATGCACAGACAAAATGGTTCAAAGAGACTCTAGAAAAAGATAGAAAAAAATGGAAAGTTGTATCTTACCACCGACCTCTACGACCTCATAAAAAAAATAAATCAGAAGGACGACTACGTTACTTAGATTGGGCTCCACTCTTTTACAAACATGGTATTCAACTTGCCATTGAGTGCGACTCTCACTTAGTAAAATATACGCTACCTTTAAAACCAGACCTATTTGGTGAAGAGGGGTTTGTTGTAGATAAAGAGAGAGGTACAACATTTATTGGTGAAGGTAGTTGGGGAGCTCCTACGCGTAAAAACAACGATGATAAATCATGGACATTAGCAAGTGGTAGTTTTTGGCAATTTAAGCTCATAACAGCCACGCCTGAAAAGTTAGAGATTCGTACTATAAAGTTTGGAGATGAAACGAGAGATTATGATGCAACTAAAGTAGAAGAGTTAACACAAGATGAGCAAGATGCTCACCCTACTTTGCTTCCTAAAAATCTTGATTTATGGAAAACAAAAGTAGGAGAAGTTTTAGAGTTAAAATAGAGATTTAATGCTTACAAAAATGTAAGCATTTCACCTTTAATTCCCTCTTTTTCAACAATAACAGTATGTTTAATCTCTTTAGCAAAAAGACCATCAATCATTTTTGGAGAGGTTACATTGGTGTTATTTTTAATCCACTCAATTGCTGCTGTATCTTCTGTAATGTCACCCTGCCCTAAAGCACGAGCCACTGTTGGAGAGAACTTTGTCCACTCTGCTGTAGAATAGATAATGGTCTTTAACTCTTTTGGAGTATCTTTCTCATAAGACTTCATACACGTTGCTGTGTGTGGATCCATAATGTACCCTTTCTCAGCATATTTTGCAATATACGCTTCACACTGGTCATCTTCTGAGTAAGTTGCTGAAAAATCTTTTTGAATCTCTGCTTTCTCTTGGGCTGTCATGCTAAATTTATTTTTCGTTGCTAAGTCATCCATAAGCTCTTTGGTACGCTCTGCACCAAACTTATGAAACAAAATACGCTCAATATTTGAACTCTTTAAAATATCCATTGCAGGTGACTCAGTCTTAATAAGCTCACGAGTTGTAAGGTCATACTCACCCTCTTCAATCCAGTCAGTTAATATATTGTTAACATTAGATGAGATAAGAATTTTCTCTACAGGAAGACCTGCTTCTTTAGCGTAAAATCCACCAAGAGCATTTCCAAAGTTTCCAGAAGGAACAATAAGGTAAACATTTTCACCCATTTTAATCTCATTTGCTCTTACTAGTTCTAGATACGAGTGAATGTGGTAAATGGTTTGGAAAATAATACGCCCGAAGTTAACAGAGTTTGCAGCTGACAGTTTAATGCCTCTTTTTTCTAGTTCTGCTTTAAAATCTTCCGAAGCCAAAAGCTCTTTTAGCATGTTTTGTGTGTCATCAAAGTTACCATGAACACCAATAACTTTTAAATTCTCTGCCTCTTCTGTTACCATCTGTAGACGTTGAACGTCAGATGTTCCCCCATCTGGATAGAGACATGCTACTTTAATGTTGTCTTGGTTTTTAAAAGTCTCTAAAGTTGCTGGACCTGTATCTCCTGATGTTGCAGCCATAATAAGGTAGTTTTCATTACGTTTTTGAGCCTCTTTTGCTAAAACATAACCAAACGGTTGTAGTGCCATATCTTTAAACGCACGAGTTGGTCCATGGTAAAGTTCTGAGACAAAACAGTCATCTTCAATTTTAGAAAGAGGTACAGGGTTAGAAGGGTCATCAAAAGCATCATAACGATTAAGTGCTTCGGTTAAAGTAGCCTCATCAATATCAATATCAAAACCTTGAAGTACTGCTAGAGCTAATCTCTTGTAGTGACTCTCAAGATGTAGTGTTAAAAATTCTGTATCAAATACTGGCAAAAACTCTGGTACATAAATACCACCAAAACTAGCACTTGGGCTTAAAATAGCCTCTGAAAAATTAACCTTATTTGGCTTTACACCATCGTTTCCACGTGTCTCTATGAATTGCATAAAAAATCCTATAAAAAATATACGAAATTATAGCGAAATAAACTCAAACTACAACGCCATCACCATCTCTTTGTTAACCCCTTTTTTACCATTGGCTAAAAGATGTAATAGATGGTCTATTACCAAATCAGTCTCTAGGCTTAAGTAGGCAAACTCTTCTCCACTCTTCACATATTGCTCTTTTAAAATAGTTTTATCTTGATAGAGTGCCAACTCTAGAAAAGGTCGTAACATAGTAAAAATGACCCCTTTTGGTAAAAGCTGTTTTGGAAGTGAAACATCAACCACCATACCAACTTCTCCCTTGGCAAACGGAACAAAGAAAATAGCCACACAAAAAAGTAACTCCTCCTCTTTAATGTACTCTATCTTAGCAAAAGAGGGAAGAGAAAAAGAGGCTCTATTTATATTGACACCGTTATCAAAAAGTTTATTTATTAGACCATTTTGCTTATCAAGTAGCTCATAATGCGTTACAAAACCATCGTCAAAACTCTCTTGAGTTATCTTCATACGCTGTTTTCCCTTAGAACGCAACAACCCCTTATGAACAAACGGCGTATGTGTTGCATCTAAAAAATTCTCAATAGCATGAATAAAATTGGCTTCTATCTTTTTGAAATGTCGTGTACTAATAAAATTCTTTTCTACCGTAAAAGGTGATTCAAACTTCTCTGCTCCACTCAATCTTACCCAAATGGTATCCTCTTTTTCTATGACTGAAAACTGTTTTAGTTTTACCTCTTTATGACACCCTTTGGTACAGCCAGGAACATCAGTTAATGCTCCCTTTGTATTGAAACTCCAACCGTGATAATGACATTTTAGTTGATTGTTTTCTACCCTACCATTTGAAAGAGCAACTCCTCTGTGTGGGCATTTGTCTTTTAGGCAACTCACCTTACCATTGGCTCGAAACAGCACCAACTTCTCACCTAAAAGCGTAATACCTTTAGGAGAATTTTTTAGACTTTTCGATGCCATAATAGGATACCAATACCCTTTTAACTTCTCTATATTCATAACTGTAACCTTTTTAATAATGGAGCATAAAAGCTTTTTGAAAGCATAGCAATTAGTCGCCACCCTAGCCTCTGCCTAAGTGGTAGATGCTCTATTTTAATCATCATATACTCCAGCTCTGCTCTAGCCCCTCGTAATTTTTTAAACTCAGAGGCTCCTGAGCTTAGATTTAAAAGCACACCCTTCTTAAAAGCAGACTCTAAAGCAAAAGCAATGAGCCGTCTGTAGAGTGCCTCTTTTTGTGGGTAGTTTGTATTATACCCCACAATAGGTACCGTCATCACTCCACCTTCTAGTGTCATCCCCACCACACCCACACTTTTTTGCTCAACCTCATCATGTAGTAGATATAGATCTAAAAGCTCTCTCTCAACCAATAGTTGTAGATATTTTGCTTTAAAGTGAATGTTATGTTGAGAGTACTTCTCTAAATAGAGCAGATTATAGAGCCTCTCTGCCTCTTCAAAATTCTCTTTTTTATTAACTCTATAAAAAGTGTAGCGTTTAGAGTCTAAAAGCTTTCTATCTATCTTAGCATTATGGCTCTTTTCCCATCGCTCTTTGTTATCAAAAATATAGACCTGCCTAGAGGTAATAGGTATCCAGCCATTAGATTTTAATTTATTAAAAAGCTTTGGATTCTGTACCTTATTAACCGAACGAATAATTAGTGCATAATTGAGCTTCTTACTTAATACTTTTTGCTCTAGTTTTTCAACATCTAAACTCTCCCACTCTTTAGAGAAGAAGTTGGTAGAGAGAAGATAGTTATTAACTGTTTGAGCTTTATCTAACTGAGAAAAGCGTAAAAAAGAGGCAAAAGTTTTTATGAGACCATAGGTAAATATTCGTTGAAATTTAGACTCTATCTTCCCTAACTCATCCTCTCCAAAAGAGATAATAAGCGTATAGGGTGAAGCAACATAGGAGTTTGGCTCTACTTTATTGGTTACTGTAGTTATGACAAACAGACCATCAATTTCATAATATTCAAACTTTGTTTTAAGTTTTCCTATTAAGGATGAAGGCTCATGTTCTGTAAAAAGTTGGTATATCTCTGTAGCGTAACTCATCCATCATACTCAATATCAAAAGTACTAGCTGAAGTTATCTCTTTTTTGTAAACAATAGCTCGTTGTAGCATTCCCCACATGGAGAGAAACTGAGCATACCAAGGTAATCCATCTAAGACATCATTTGCCCGTTTATGGTCATGGTGTAGCTCTCTTATTTTTCCTTTAAACAATGAGGGTAATCCAAAGAGTGTATAGAGTGTTGTCCCTACTCTATAGGCATTTGTTTTTGTATTTTTTTTACAAACCAATACCCCATCAACAAAGGCTAATGCACCTCGTAACATATGAATCCCACTTGTTGCTCTTGGGTTGCACTCTAACACATAAAGCTGTTTTCCATTATCTATAAAGTCAAATGCCACTTGACCTGTGTAGTGAGTATCTTCTCCAAACTGTACTATAAACTTCTCTAATCTTTCATCGGAATAAGGTTCAAAATAGGTTGCTGCTGCCCCATTGAGCAGATATTTTGGCTCATAAGCAACATGAGCAATCACTTCTCCCTCCAAAAGAAGAGCATAATTACAAATAGCTTTCCCCTCTATTTTTTGCTGTTGCACCCATGGGTAGTTTTTAGAAACCTCTAACTTTTCAGTATTTTTTTGATTAACATCACGAATGACACTCCTTCCAAAACGTGAAAAGATAGGTTTTAAAATGGTATCAGCAGACAAAACTATCTGCTCTTTAGAAGTAATTTTTTGAGTTTTAGGAAAATGCACATAACCATTTAGGTGCTTAAAAAATTGAAATTTATTGTGTAGTTCAAAAAGCAATTTATCATTTGGCATAAAGAGAAAAGCATTACCCTCTATCTCTTCTCGAATTTGTGTTAAAAAGAAAATATCTTCACAGTTAGGAATGACCCAGTCAACCTTTTTTATTAGCTCCAGTATCGCTTTTTTATAGCCTTCAAAATCAAGCTTGGGTGCTGGTATTTTAATAAAACGTGTATGATTATAATATTTAGCAATAGGAAAATCTAAAGAGTCAACCAGTAGCACCTCATGACCTGCTTGTTTAAAAATACGTATCCACTCAATGGTCACGGGAGCTCGTGGGCAAGTAAGTAAAACTCTCATAGCTGTTTAACCCTTCTTCTTTTTTGTGTTAAATCTTTTGCCTCATAGGCATAATAAAAATGCTTCATTGGCAAAATACCTTGTTTTTCATACAAACTCTGTAATCCTCTCTCTACTTCATTTTGACAGACCAAAGGCTTTAAGTAGATATGTAGTCCATCTTCTCGATGCTCCACAGCATACTCTTCTAACTTCTCACTAGCTCCAATAATCGCACGACGAATAAAATCGGGAAAGAGTAGATACTCATGATTATTTCTGTTTCTAACTTTCAAAATATCATCACACCTCCCCTCTATCTTTTTAAGACGTGTAAAAACTGAACCACAGCTACATGGCTCTTTGTTTTCGACCAAAATATCATCTAACTTGTAACGAATAACGGGTTGAGAAGATCGAAAAAAATCAGTTATAATAGGACTAAAACGACCACTCTTTTTCTCTATCCACTCTTTTTCAATATAGACTCTATCTTCGTTAAGATGTAAGTTTCCCTCACTGCAAGTATGGGCTAAAAATCCCTCGGTGCATTGGTAGATTTGGTGAACTTTTTGAGAAAAACGTTTAGAGATTATCTCTTCGTCCTCCTCTTCTAGAACTTCTGCTACAGAGATAATTTTTATAGGAGAAATATCTAACTCTTTAGAGAGGGCTAAAAGCCTAAGCACTTGAGCAGGAGCAATAAGTATGCTAGGTTGAGTACGGTTCAACGATTCTATATGTTTCTCAATAGGATAAATCAAATCATAAAAAGAGAACTCTATTAACTTAGAGTTAACACTCTCATACAAGTTGGAGTTGGCTCTTAGAAAAAAGGCTATTTTATGTTTTTGAAGCCAAGGTTTGGGTAAAACTCGTCGTAAAATATACCCTGCCCAACGAATACTCTCCTCTTCTGAAACCAAAAACAATCCTCGGTTGCCACTTGTTCCAGAAGAGAGTCCTATAGAGATATTACCAATTTTATTGGAAAAGTCACGGCTCTCTTCAGAAGCAAAAGCCACCCTAAAAGCCTCTTTTTTACTTATGCCTACGGTATTAATAGTCTCAAAGTTTTCCATAAAAATCTTTTTATTGATAATGGGAAAATTTTCCAAACACTCAGAGTTTGGATAAAAAGCTGTTCCATGAGTTAAAAGACGCTTTTTAAGTTGCTCCTTTTGATAACTAAGTAACTCCTCTTTAGAGTTAAAATCTCTTACACTAAAAAACTCTTTTAGTATCTTGATTTTTTTAAACATTCTCATACCACTCATGGGTTTTACTGCAATGTGTGGGAACTATTTTCATACTTGGATTCTTTTTATAGAGTCTTTGTAATTTCTCAATCGTCTCATAATAAACCTTAGTATCTTTAAAAATAATATGAGTCAATATATTTGGCTTAACTCCCTTAGTTATCGCCTCAATATCCCAAACAGCATCGCTTACAAAAAACGTATCATCCACCACCAAACCATATTGTCCCTCTGCATGACCATCAAGCTCTATAACATAAAAACGTTCATCTAAAAGATACCCTTCTTCAAACGGAGCTAAATAATCAGGTAGTTTAACCTTAGGTAAGTCTTCTATAAAAGTCACACGCTTTTCAAAATCATTAGGAAGTAGCTGTGGTAAAACCCCCATTCGTGTTTTGGTAAAGCGTGACTTTTTGCTTATGGCAACTTCATATGCCTCTTTGGAACAGTAAAGTTTTGCCTCAGGAAAATCTCTTAACCCACCAATATGGTCTGCATGAAAATGGGAGATAAAGATACTGTCAACTTTAGAGTCAAGCATCTCAAAGAGGGGTTTTTCTAAAGTTACAGGAGTAGTTAAAGCATAAAATTTTTCAGGAAACTTGGCTGTAGCATCAAAAAAATGCGTACCATACCCTGTGTCAAAAAGCATTGTTCTGTTATTGTAATTTATCTGAGCTACTAAGGCAGGAAATTTAATAGAAGCAAAACTTCCACCTCGTTTTACCATAAACTCTGGGTGAGTACAGTAACCAACACTATAAAGTTTAATCTCTGCTTTTTGCATATCGTTCCAATCCTTCTTCTATACTATAGAGAGGCATATATCCTAAAATCTCTTTAGCTTTTGTCAAATCCAAAGTTTGGTCATGAGCAATAAGCCCTACTCCATATTTTGTAATAAGTGGCTCTTTGGTTAAACCTATTTTTGCAATGAATTCTAAAAATGTTGCTAACTTCATCATAGTTCCATAACCAATCTTTTTGTAGTTAACCTCTTTACCTAAACTTTTCATTACCATCTTAAAGAGTTTTGAAACCAAAATGGGTTGGTCATTACTAATGTTAAAAACACTCTTAGCTGGCAACTCTTTGGTAGCACTAAGGTACATGGCATAGACCACATTACCAACATAGGTAACATTAATAAGAGCATCCTTCTCTTTAATAAGTGGTAAAAAACCTCTTTTAGCTATTTTCTCTAAACGTGGAATCAACACCGTATCATATTCACCAAATATCCCACGAGGTCGAATAATGGTAGCATCTACCTTAGAGTTTAAAACCAACTCTTCTGCTTCATATTTACTCTTAGCATAGGCATTAACAAACTCTTTAGGAAGATAGGACTCTTTTACCTCTAGTTGATTACTAAAATCAAAATAGATACTCGGAGTTGAGACATGAACTAACTTTGGTATATTATACTTTTGCATTGCATCCAAAACATTTTGTGTAGCAACTACATTGTTTTGATAAAAATCATCATACCTACCCCAAGGAGAAGAGAGAGCAGCACAGTGAAAGACCACATCAGCCTCTTCAAAAGCGTTTAGTGTTGCTTCTTTGTTGCTTAAATCAAACGATTTAAATCTATATCCCAAGGACTCACCAATAGTTTGATTTCGTCCAAAGCCTAGAAGTTCCCAACCTTTAGCCTCTAAAAACTCACCAAGGTTTCTGCCTAAACCTCCTGTGGCTCCTGTAATGATGGCTTTCATTACGGTACTTCCCAAACAACAAGCCCCAAACCAACCCCAGCTGAAGTTCCTATTAACATTACTCTCTGCCCTGATTCTAAGACATTACGCATAAAAAGTTCATGCAGAGCAATAGGGATGGAACTTGCTACTTGATTTCCATGATTATAGAAAATATCTATCAGTTTTGATTTGTCTACTTTTAACATTCTGACAATATGATTTAGTGATGCTTGACTTGCTTGGTGAGGGACTATCCAATCTATATCTTCTAAGGTTAAATCAGAACTTTTCAATGTTTTGTCTATAAAGTTAGGTAGAACTTTTGAACTCAATTTGAAAAGTTTTTTCCCATCCATCTCGAAGTAACCTACCTCTTTGTAACTTCCCACATATTGACTTGGTGCATTTTTTGTACCTCCACCACGTATTTGACAATACTCATACCCCTTAGAGTGGGTTTCAAAGTTGGAGATTACAATACCACCTCTATGACTCTTTTTAACAATCATAGCTGAAGCACCATCACCAAAAATACCTGCTGTACGAATATTGGACCAATCTAAACCTGTAGAGGCAATATCACAAGTAACAATGAGAATAGTTGGATAGGTATCTAAAAGATTGGATGCTACATCAAAAGCTCGTAAAGCACTTAGACAAGTCATATTAATATCAAATGAGGGAATATTTCGTTTAGGTTTTAAGATGCCATGTACCCATGCACCATTGTAAGGGATGGCTTGTTGAGAAGTAGCAAAAGCAGCAATAATACAGTCAACTTCCTCAATATCTATCGTAGCATGGTTAAGAGCTTGGTCAATGGCTTCACTCATTAACTCTTCAACTAATTGATCTTTTAAAAAATATCGTTTCTCTAAACCTGTAATTTTAAGAGTATATCCTTGCTCAAAATTACATATATTATCAATCATTGAAGCAGTTACTTCATTTTGGGGTAAGGACTTACCTATACCAACAATATCAATATTAGGCATCGCCTCTCCTATCTATTTGAAAGAGAGTATAGCTTAAAATATAAAAAGTGTCAAGTGTTAGCCTTCACTTTTTATTTATTGTTTAAATAACGTTGAATACCTTCTGCAATACCATCTGCTAGTAGTTCTTTATAATAATTATTCATAAGATTTTCACCCTCTTTTGGATGAGTAATATACCCTGTTTCTACTAAAATAGCTGGCATTTGAGCCCCTACAAGTACCCAAAAGTTTGCTGTCTTTACCCCACCATTCTCAACTGAACCAAAATGTTTACGTACACTACTCAACATTTTAGAACTAACATCAAGCCCAAGTTTATGAGACTCTACAATTTTTTCTCTACTTAAAAGTGAAAGATATTCATTTTTTGTATAATAATCTTTTCCTGCAAACATAACAGAATTCTCTTTTTCAGCAGCATCTTTTGCTCGTTTTGTTTTCGCTGGAGAGAGATAGTAAATTTCAATACCTTTAAAACCATTACGTAACTTTTTTTTAGGTGCAGCATTTGCATGAATAGAGACAAAAATATCTGCTTTTTTCTTATTTGCAAACTCTGTTCTTTTTGGAAGTTTTATAAAAGAATCATTATCTCTTGTCATATAAACTTTATAACCCTTAGCTTCTAGCTTTTTTTTAAGTTTTAAAGCAACAGATAATGTAACTTTTTTCTCTTTTTTATTACCACAACAAGTTGCACCACCATCTTTTCCACCGTGTCCTGCATCAATTACTACAGTATAACGTTTTGAGAAAGTCTCTCCTGACGCATAGGTAATAGTCGATTCACTACTAATAGTTGCTTTTTGACCATAGATCAAAGGAATAGCTAAAACTTTTCCTTTAAACTGATGTTTATCTAAAGCTTTTTGTTTTGACTGAATAACAACACGTAATTTTTCAGGTGAATTTTGTGCAATTCTAAAAGATTTAACCGTTCTAAATGTATGCTGAGAAATCCCTTTTGGGCTAGGAAGTTCTGCACCATAAATATCATAAACATATTTAGTAATACCATCTTTTGAAGGAATTGAGAAGTAGGTAACTCTTTCAATATCTGAATTAAAATAAAGTTTCAATTCAGCATGACGTATTTTACTCTTTACAAAAACATTAGATGCAAAGAGTGAGTTTGAAAAAGCTAATAGTAAAAATAATGATATTAAATATTTATATACAATTGTTTTATTATGAATTTTATTCTCCATTCATGAGTTTATTCATCAGCTCTTTAACTGAAATAATCTCTTTTAATTTATATCCATTTGAACCTGTAAAGAAGAGACCACTTTCAGCTATTCCGTCATATGCATCACTTAATCTATCTGCAATACAATAACCAACTATTTTTGCCTCTTCACCACGTTTACATGGTGCAACACAGTTAGAGATACATGCTACTTTAGGAGCAATACCTTTTTCTATATCATCATGAAGTTGTGTTTTAACACCACGTGCAGGATAACCAACAGGAGATTTAAATAGTTTAATATCATCCTCATTGGCATCTATAATAATGTTTTTCATCACTTCACTTGCGTCACATTCAATTGTACCAATAAATCGTGTACCCATTTGTACAGCATCTGCACCTAAGTCCATTATTTTTTGAATATCATCATGATCCCAAATACCACCAGCAGCAATAATTGGCATTGAACCCCAATTTTTAGCCTCTTCAATTACAGGAGGTAAAATTGCTTCTAACTGATTTTCTGGTAAGAAACACTCATCATATTTAAACCCTTGGTGACCACCACTCAATGGTCCTTCAACAATAACTGCATCTGGAAGTCTATCATGTGTTTTTTTCCAACGTTTACATAAAATTTTAAGTGCTTTTGCAGTTGAAACAATAGGAATAAGAGCAACATCAGGATAATCTTTTGCTGCCTCCGGCATAGTCAATGGTAATCCTGCCCCTGTAATAATCATATCTGCACCAGCTTTACAAGCATCTTCAACGACTCTATTATAGTCACTTTGTGCATATAAAATATTTGCTGCAAGTGGTTTATCTCCACAAATTTCTCTTGCATTATCAAAAATTTTCTTCAATGCTGGGTATGAATAGAAGTTAATTGCATCAAGAGGACGCTGATCTTTTCCTACTGTTTTTTCTACATAGGCTCTATTTTTATAAACCCCTGTACCAACAGCAGAGATAACACCTAATCCACCCTCTAAACTAACACTACCTGCCAATTGATCCCAAGAGATTCCAACACCCATACCACCTTGAATGATTGGTTTCTCTATGTTATATTTTCCGATTTTAAGAGATTTAAATGCCACTACTGTACCTTTATTTTTGCAAATTTTCGTTTACCTACTTGTAAGATATATTCACCTGAGCTTAAGTTCATTTTATCATCTGAGACTTTCTCTTGATCAACACGTACACCACCCTGCTTGATGTCTCTTCTAGCCTGTGAAGTAGATGGCTCAATTCCAGCATCTACAAGTGCCTTACAAATCCAAATATTAGCTTCCATTTCAAACTCAGCCATATCTGTAGGTAATTGATTGGATTTGAATACATTATCAAATTCACTCTTAGCCATATTAGCAGACTCTTCATTATAAAATCTAGCAGTTAACTCTAAAGCCAAATTTTCTTTCACTTTTTTAGGGTGTAAGTCCCCATTTGCTACATCTGTTCTTAATTGTTCAATCTCTTCAAGTGATTTATCACTTAAAAGCTCATAATATCGCCACATAAGCTCATCTGAAATAGAGAGTGTTTTACCATAAATATCTTTTGGCTCTTCAGTAATACCAATATAATTATTAAGAGATTTACTCATTTTTTGAACACCATCAAGACCTTCAAGAATAGGCATCATAAGTACGGCTTGCTCTTTTCCTGCATTGTAAACACGTTGAAGATGTCTTCCCATAAGCAAATTAAACTTTTGATCTGTTCCACCAATTTCAATATCTGACTTTAACTCAACTGAATCATACCCTTGAAGTAGTGGATAGATAAACTCAGAAATAGAGATACTCTGTCCTGATTTGTAACGTTTTTCGAAATCATCACGCTCTAACATACGTGCAACATTAAAAGTAGTTGTTAGTGATACCATACCAGTGGCACCCAACGCTTCTAACCATGTTGAGTTAAAAACAATATCTGTTTTTGATTTATCAAGAACAATAAATGCTTGATCTTGATAAGTTTGAGCATTTTTTAAAATAGTCTCACGGTCAAGCACTTTTCTTGTTTCACTTTTACCTGTTGGATCACCAATCGTTGCTGTAAAGTCTCCAACCAAAAGTTGAATTCTTGCACCATGATTTTGAAACACTTTTAACTTTTGAAGTAAAACTGTATGTCCAACATGAAGATCTGCACCTGTTGGGTCAAAACCTGCTTTTACAGTATAAGTCTCTCCCGTTTCATAAAACTTTGTTACCAATTTTTCAATTCGTTCCATATCAATAATTTCAGCAGTCCCTCTGCTAATTTCATCTAATGCTATTTGTATATTTGACATATTTATCCCCTCTATTTAATTTATTCTATTTTTTATTATATGCATCATTTAAACTTATTATTTCAATAAGTTTAAACTTCTTATTCAATTTCTCTTCAAGACGTTTAACATTATGCTCTTTTGTCTCTACTTCTAATTTACAAAACTCTGCACTCTCACTACTTTTAATTCCTAATTCAATACTTAGAACATTTAAATCTAAGTTAGCCAATTTATGTAATAATTCTGCCAATATTCCTTGACGATTTTGTAAAGAGATAATAAGTTGATACCGAGCTGACTTCTCATCTACCCAAGAGACAAAAATCATTGGTTTATGACTCTGCATAAGCTTAAATGCCTGTTGACATAATTTATGGTGAATTATCACTTTTTCATCTTCTACAAAAGCAACAATTTCATCACCTGTTTTAGGATGACAACAGTAATCGAACTCAATATTGTCTATCTCTTTATTTGAGATAAGTCTAAAATGCTCTTTAATGAACTCTTTAGGTTCTACACAACTTATTTGATCATGTGCAAGTCTTTCAAAAAATTTAGCACTAACCTCTTTGTAAATCTCTCTATTTGAAGTCATTTTATAAGCATTATCTTTCAATATACACTCTTGAAACATGCTTTCAATATCTTTAGCAACAATCTCACTATTGCAAGGTTTTGTCAACTCTGTTAATATATTAATAGCAGCCAAATGATTACACTCTTTAATCTTTTGATTACAAGCACTTCTAATTCCATCTTTTGCTTTTGATGTCATAACGGTATCATACCAAGAACAGTGAACTTTTGCACTATCATCAGTAAAAATTCTTATTATATCACCATTTTTCAATGTAGTTAATAGAGAAGCTTTCCTTTTATTGACCAAAGCTGAAACAGCTTTATCTCCAATCTGTGAATGTATGGCATAAGCATAATCTAATGCAACTGAATCACGAGGTAAAGTGTAATTATCACCATCTGGTGAGAAAACTGAAATATCATCAACAAACAGATCACCTTTAGCTAAAGTGTAAAATTCTTCAACATTATCATTTTGATATTGAAGAGACTCTAACCACTCAAGATTAACTGTTGACTCATTTTGTCTACCATCTTTATAACGCCAGTGTGCTGCAATTCCAAACTCTGCTGTTTTATGCATCTCAAATGTACGAATCTGTGCTTCTACAATACCATTATCATTAAAAAGTGTTGTATGAATGGTACTATAACCATTCTCTTTTGGAAGAGTAATATAATCTTTAAAACGTGAAATAATAGGCTTATAGTTCAAATGTAAAGAGCCTAAAACCTTATAGCAATCAATATCGTTTTTAACTAAGATACGAATAGCTATAAGATCTAAAATTTCATCTATTCCAATACCTTTTCGTTGCATCTTTTGATACATTGAGTAATAGTGTTTTACACGTCCAAAAACTTCAAAATCACCCTCTTCAAAACCATTCTCTTTCATAAGATTTTCAATACTTCTTACAAATGTGTTAAGCTTTAACTGTAAATTCTGACTATTTTTATCAATATACTCTTCAATCTTTTGATATGCTTCAGGGTAAATATATAAGAAACTCAAATCTTCCAAACGATTTTTTAATTGAGAGATACCTAATCTATGTGCAATAGGAGCAT
>Ga0256827_10000277_pt1 | contig 30618 bp, 46 predicted proteins | sample CV84metaG_FD_185977 | JGI IMG/M metagenome (GOLD analysis project Ga0256827, IMG submission 185977) | Hydrothermal vent microbial communities from East Pacific Rise, Pacific Ocean - CV84 | ecosystem: Environmental > Aquatic > Marine > Hydrothermal vents | place: Pacific Ocean: East Pacific Rise...
CGACCGAATTTAGGAGGGGGTACTACGTTAAAAATATTTTTGAATTGCGATTATCCGCGACTGATTTTTATTTTGCGGGGTCATTTTGTTTTCTTAAAAAGACTTGAAATTTTTTCGCAAGCATTTTCTATTCCCCCTTTGTACAAGCATTCCCACCCTGCCTGATATTTTATTTGTTTCACTTTATTATTGACAACTTAATATGAGTAGTTATTTATGGGGGCATTAAGAGAAGCAGACTGTTTCATTTTGATAGGATATGAAAACCAGAAGGAGATATTATGGCGAGGGAAGATGGGTTAGATGATGGGGCTGTTGAGAAAGGATTGGTATTAAAGACGGCAGACCAGATGATGGAGATGATGGAGACAGAAGTCTTAACACAAGATGCGTTAAACAAATATCCAGACTTGGAAGGACTTTGCCCTAGAGATTTATTGATTGTATTGGCAGTGGCACACGGATTTAGTTATCAATCGATAGCGAAAGCAACTGGAAGCAGTAAGGCTACGGTCTGGAGGGTACACAAGAGGATTGATCCGACTGGAAAATACCGATTGAGTGAAGATAGTCAGAAGGCTTTTATAAAGAAGAGGGCGCAAGCGAAGGTAAGTGAGGCGTTGAGTACGATTCAGCTGGAGGATATGAAGGACTTGAACCCGTTACAGGCGGCGAGAGTTGCCAAAACATTAGCTGAAATTGCTTCGATGCAGGACAAAAAGAACCCAAGTCACTTCGGGGAGATGCAAGGAATCAAAAGCATTAGCATTGAGTTCGCTGGGGAAGGGGAAGATATGGCTACGGCTGAGGTTATTGAGGAGGAGGATTACTAATGAGCATAAAACTCAAAGTAAAACCGTTACCGCCTCCACCAAAACTCAGGTTCCTTTATGACAAGGACGTGATGGATGATTTAGTATACATTATTCTGAAGGGAGGACGTGGGGGTGGCAAGACCGAAACGCTCGCTCAGTATTTTGTACTCAATGCTCTGCACGACTCAAGCGATATTCTCTGTTTGCGGGAAGTGCAAAACACAATTGAACAGTCGGTGTATAAAGTAATTGAATCATGGATTGACCAATTAGAATTAAGAAAATACTTTCATATTACTGAGAAGAAAATAATTTGTACCCTCAGTGGCGCAGAATTTACCTTCCTCGGCATGACTGGACGGAACAAAGTGGACAATATTAAGTCCCTTCATGGCATAAAATACGTCTGGTACGAGGAAGCACACCTCGCAACCAAGGATAATTTGAACACTTTACTGCCTACTATTCGCGTTCGAGGGCTAAAATTCTTCTTCTCTTTGAACGAAAAGACGGAGAAAGACGCTGTAATTGAGGTGGTTAGTAAGTATAAACACTGCAAAATTGTACATATTAACTACACGGATAACCCTCATTGCCCTCAAGAATTGATTACTCTAGCTGAAGAGTGTAAGAGAATTAACGAAGACGATTACAAACACATCTGGCTGGGAAAACCTGTTACGGATAAGACAAGGCAGACCGTGCTTCCTATGAAACTGCTCAAGCTTTGCGTCGATGCGCACTCGAAGCTAGGAAATTCAGATGGTCACTCGTATGCTGGGCTTGACTTGGCTAGTGGAGAATTGAAGTCGAATGACAAGAACGCACTGAGTGTAATCAGCGGGTGCGTGGTGAGATATTCAAGCGACTGGCAGAGCGGGAACCTAGATATGGTGGCTCGGAAGGTTGCGGATACAGCGGGGGGTATGAATGTTGTACGATTGTATTATGATGCGGTCGGTGTTGGGGGGTTCGCTGGAAAACAACTCATGGCTACCAACCCAGATTATTCGGTCGAACCTCTTATGGGGCAACAGGTTCCGTTCGGCAAGGATCGCCCGTACATGAAGCTGAGAAAGGGAAAAATTACAAACAGAATGTTCTTCCGTAACCTGAAGTCTCAGCTCTGGTGGAACCTTCGTCTTCGGGCTGAGAACACCGCGAGAATGCTGAACGGATTCCCTTCAACAAGAAAAGAATATTACCTTTCTTTCGATTCTGGTATTGACAATTTACAAGGATTACTAGATGAATTAGCTCAAGCAACTTGGATAGAAGATTCTTCTGGTAGAATCCAAATAAATAAAAGTCCAGGCGATTATGAGGTAGTTCAGGATGGAAAGAAAGTAAAAATGAGATCACCAAACAGAGCCGATAGTGTCAACCTAGCTTTCGCACGTTCAATACAGCGTGGGCTAAAAGCAAATATGTAGGTGTATATGAAATTGCTAACCAAACGAAATGTAAAAAAACTACGAAAGAAAGATTTGGTAAAAATTGCTGACGCATTGAATGCAGTCGATAACGCATTCCCTAATTCTGGACTGAATGTGTACCAGCAACGCATGATGCAGATGGGCGGTGGGGTAAGAAACCCTTTGTCTGGTGCAGGTGGGATGACCGACAAGTCTCAGTTCTTTGACTTCATTCCAATCTGGTTGAATGATCGAGCTTATATCGAACGGGTATGCGCTCAGTCTTGGCTGGCTGAAAGATTTATCGAACTACCTGTGGACGATATGTTTGCAAAACCAAGAAAGTTTTCAAACGATGTGTTCAGAGCGGAGTGTGATCGAGTGGAATTGGACAGAAGTATTTCAGATGCCTTCAAGCTAGGTCGGCAGTACGGTACTGCGCTGATGTGGGTCGTAACAAAAGAAGCAAACCAAGCGACACCCCTGAATCTGGACAGTGTGAGGCGCGGAGATCTTGTCAATATTATCGTGATTGATCGAAACGATTGCTGGGTGAAGACCAGAAATACCTCAGTGACCAGCCCAAATTTTAACAAACCAGAAATTTATACAATCCGTGTGGACGATATCGGTACTATTGACGTTCACTATACGCGGATAAAAAGATTCGACGGAATAAAACAGCGGTCAATAAATAAGTGGCAGTCTTATGAACGGGACTGGGGAGTTTCAAAACTCGTGCCTGTGATGATGGATATCTTCAATGATTCATCAGTCGTTCAGGCAATTACTCACCTCGTACAGGAAGCATCCATACCCGTTCACAAAATCGACGGACTAAATGACATCCTTTGCAGGGGAAAACTGCCCGATGAACCAGATGTTGAGGACATTATGGCTCATATTAACATGAAGAAAGCTATTTATCACACCATGTTTATCGATGAGTCGGACAGTTTTGACAGAACTTCTGTGAATTTTACCAACATTCCAGACCTAATGGACAGGTTCCCAGAGCGATTTGCTATGGCTTCGGGCATTTCTGTCACAAGATTTCTTGGTAAATCAGCCTCTGGTCTCAATGCAACAGGGGAAGGAGACCAACGAAACGACTCAAAGAATGCACATATCCGCCAGATGCTAGAGCTTAAACCCATATATGACTGGGTTGATCCTATTATCAGCCGTTCGTGTGGGGCTGAAGTTCCTGAGTATACCTTCCCTCCTCTCTTTGAGCTTACTGAAAAAGAGTTGTCGGACATCGACCTGTCTCGGTCAAGAACCGCAAAGCTTATGGTGGATATCGGATCATGGAGTCCGCTCGATGCAAAGGAATATCTCGAAGACGGTACTCATCCGACTGGAGAATTGTCGGAAGATGCTAGTCGCGCAACGACAGGGATAAGTACAGACCCAGAGGGAGACTCAAACAACTCTCTTATCAAGGAAGAGCCTGTCGCTGATAAAGTTTGAAGAAATTTTGAATTAGATGTTGACTAATAATTAAAACGGATATATTGCTACATCATGATTTTTGTGGATAAAATACATTTGGGAAAAAGAATCACGGACGAGAATGGATTCGTTAGTGTGCCTGCTGTCATCACGCGAGTCGGTGTTCAGCAATACGGTGTCGAGGAATTACGCAACGACCCAACACTAGCACCGCACTTGGACGGAAAGTCTGGACTGGTGAATGTATTCCGCCCGCCCGATGTCGTATTTAATCCGCTGACTATGGACTCGTTTAAAAATATTCCAGTAACGGTTCAGCACCCAAACGGATTTGTGAACACCTCGTCGGCTAAGTATCTGGTTGTCGGTCACGTCGGTGATGACGTAGTAAAAATGGATACCGAACGATTAGGAACAACAATCCATCTTCACGATGAAGAAGGCATCTCTGTGTCAAAGGGTTCACAAACATCCGCTGGTTATAAATGTGATATCATTCACGAATCTGGTGAACACGAAGGTGTTAAGTACGAATTTAAATTTGATGGTGCAATGGTTGCGAACCATCTTGCGTTGGTTCCCGCCGCACGGTGTGGCGATGACTGCAAAGTGTTAGATAATGAGGAGAAAGAAATGGACGAAAAAGGTATTAAGAAACTCGTTTCGGACACGGTGAGTTCCGTTGTCGAAGATAAGTTGTCCAAGTTGAAGGACACCGTAGCTCAAGCAGTTACTGATGCTGTGAAGGTACAAGCTGAGGAAGCTAAGAAATTGGCTGACGCAGAAAAACTCAAGCAAGATAAGGCTGATGAAGCCAAGAAACTTGCTGAGGCAGAGGCAGAAAAAGGCAAGAAGACCGATGCAGTTCGCATTGCGCTTCACGCAAAATTACTTCCTATTCTGGACAAAGAATATGATGCGAGCAAAACGGACAAAGAACTTTTGGGCTTGGCTCTGAAGGACACTGTCAAAGATGCTGACAAGAAATCAACAGAGTATCTGGCTGATAAGCTTGACGAACTGATCGAAACACGTAAGGATGCAATCAACTTTTCCGATGCGGAACTTGGTGATGCTCCAGAAATTGTAATGGCAACACGTCGATAAGGAGGACACAATGTCTATTCAAGATAACTACACACAAAACTATGAGCGGGGATTTATCGGGCAACGTATGCGAGTAAATGCTCCTTGGGATGCCGACGCTGTTGTGATTGAAAGCGCAACTTTGAAGATTGGTGATGCGTTTAAATTCGACGCGAACGGACGAGCTATTGCTTGTGCGGGAGTTGATACGGACTTCGAGGGCATTCTTATGTACTCGCCTAACCGACTCAACACAGTTGACAACAAGACCATTGGTGTCTTCGAGGTCGGCAAAAAAGTCGAGTACATGAAGGAAGGTTATATCCTTGGTGTAGCAAGCGGTGATCTGAAAAAAGGCGACAAGCTTTTATGGGATGCCACATCCAGTGGTTGGAAATTGGCTGGTACTGCAACGCCAGTACATCCAGCATTTGCAGTCGAGGATGCGGATAGTGGTTCAATGTTAATCGTACAAATCGCCCCTCGCGTGGCTTAAAGGAGAGAATTGAAATGAAAAAGAATATATTCGGAAAGCGGTGGTTTGATTACCAATTCTTGAAGCAACAGCTACACGGCAAAGGGTTCACCGATGCACAGGTTGTTGGCTCGTTGACAAAGGCTGGATTCGCAAAAGAACTCTGGGAGTTTGATGCGCAACGACTGAAGGCATTCACTGGCAAGTCTCGCAAGGACGCTGAGGCAAGTGGCTATGGTCTTATCCTCAACAACATGGAGGCAATGACGGCAGAGATCGAAGAGATCTATTATGGTCAATTCAAACTTGATCGCTTCATTCCTCTCGGACACTCTGTACCTGAAGGCGCACAAACCTTCGGCGTTCGTGTGATTGACCGACAAGGTAAAGCTGGATTCATCAACAAAGATGGAACCAACGTAAATACCGCGTCTGCATCCATGAGCAAAATCGTGTTCAGCGTTGAGTATGCTGGTATTATGCCTACTTGGAACCGTCAAGAACTTGCAGAAGTAATCTTCACAGGCGTTAGTCTTTCAGCTGAAACACTGACATCTGCAACAGAAGCTTGCTTCCAGCACATTCAAGACGTTGGTTTCCTTGGTGATTCTGATGTTGGATTCACTGGTCTTCTTACAGACACAAACATTCCGACCTATGGCGGTACTGTTCCTGTCTTCGAGTCCAGCACTCCTACTCAAATCATCGGGTTCTTGAACAAGTTGGTCGGCACTATCGGTACTTCTACCGATGACATCTTGTTTGAGCAGTTCGGAACAACTGAGTTGGTCATTGCATTGCCACCTTCTGCAATGAACTACATCTCCACCACTCCATTTGGTGAAGAGTCTTCTGGTCGCACAATCCTTTCGTGGTTCATGATGAACAACCTTTGGACTGGACGTACTGGACAAACAGTTCGGTTCGAGGCAGACAAGCGTCTCACGACCGCTGGTACGAACGGACGAATTATCGTTTATCCGTTCAACCCTCGTGTACTCACGATGGAAATTCCAATTATGCCTCGCGTAATCAACGTGTTTGATCGTGGTTACACCACCGAAGCACCAATGGAATACTCCATGAGTCCTGTGATTCTGAAGCGTCCTAAGATGATTCTGAATGCGGACGGTGTGTTGGCGTAAACGAACTTAGGGAACCTTGGCAGGTTTTTTTTCCAATCCTTTTGGTTACTGCCATTGTTCCCGACTAACTATAAGAGGATAATGCTATGAGTAAATGGGTTAATAATGGAGCAAGTCCATTAGCTTTTGAAAATAATATCGTTGAAGTTGGCGAAGTATTTGTTGCCGACGAAGACCGCATTAACAAAGTGTTGATTGAAAACAAAACTGTTGTTGCTTATTCTGAACCTGATGCGGATACAGCGGAAGAAAAAGCGGAAGAAGAAGCGGAAAAGGTATTGGCGGAAGCCAGTGCTAAGGCTGAAGAAGAAAAGGAATTAGCTGAAGCTCAAGCTAAAGCTGAGGAAGAAAAGGCTGAAGCGGAAGCGAAGGCTAAGGCTGAGGAAGAAAAGGCTGAAGAAGAAAAGGCTGAAGAAGAAAAGGCGCAAGCGGAAGCGCAGGCATTGGCTGAAGCTCAGGCGGAAGAAGAAGCCAAGGCTAAACAAGAAGCCGAGGCTAAAGAAGAAGCCAAGGCAAAGAAATCGTCAACCAAAAAGAAGTAATGTGTTATGGATATTACCGTAGTAAGATTTCTGGAGATATACCCAGAGTTTGATAGTGTAGAGAATAGCGATATTCAATATGCTATCGAGCTTGCTATGGAAGTTCATCGGTGTTCAGCGAATGCAGTTTATGCACTCGTTGCTCACCTCATTGCTTTGTCTGCTATGGAAGGGACGGGTGGTGACGAGCCATCTGGATCGGTAGTTCAGACGGTGAAAAAGTCTAGGGTAGGAAGAATCTCTACAGAGTATTTTTCGATGTTTAGCGATAAGCACCCAGAGAATTCTTACTACGAAACAACCCCATACGGGCGAAGGTTTTTAATGCTTCAGCAGTCTGCTTTGAAGAAGCTTGCGACACGGGTGGTGTAGCATGGCGAGACGAGGAGTCAGATTACAAGTTAAGGTTACTCAGAAAGGGAACTCAAGCCTGAAGACCGTTGTTGCAAACGTTGCACTTGCCCAGAAGGACACGAAGAAAGTTGTTGGGTACGCGATTGGGTGGGATAATGATACTCGGTATGACAGAGAGCATACTGAGTCATCAGATCTTTTTATTGGGAGTGGTAAAAAGAAAACAGCGAAGAGACCAAGCAAGGCTAGCCACACCATCTTGGTTGGCAAAGTTGCTCGATATGTTCACGAAGGTTTTACAGCTGATGGACAAGTCGGTGGAGTGAGTGTGAAGGGGATTGAGGTTGAAGCCCGACCGTTCATGCACAATGCAAATAAAAATGCCACACGAGACATGACCGCGATTGCTCGGCGCAGATTATCGATGGCTCCTGATGAGCGGAAGTTTTTGCGCAAGAGTGATTATGGATTTATCGCTCGGTTCCACAGGCAACGCATCAAGGCTGAATTAAAAAATGGCAACGCCTACCACCCGAACTCTGAGGCTTGGCGCAAAAGAAAGCACCCACCTAAAGTGCCACTGATAAATACCACAAGGATGTGGAAGACAGTGAATTATAAAGTGCTAAGGTTTGCTGAAATGCGGAGGTTATACTTCTCATGAGTGGACTAATTACAGCAGGCTCCCCATTTAATCTGCCAGAATACAAGCAGGCATTTTCTTATAAGAACCCAGTCGGTTCCTACAACCCAACGAACGGGAAGTGGGAGGAAGTTTCTGGTGATGCCATCGTTGGCTCTGGCAGTGTTCAGCCAGTATCGAAGAGAGATCTTCACGATTTACTTTCTGTATCGTCGGACGGGAACAGAGTTTCGCGGGCAATAATTATTTTCACATCGGCAGATCTTATCGCTGATGCAGACCCAGACGGCAACGCCTCGATTGTTTTGTACAACGGAAGGATTTGGAGAGTGATTGATATCGAGGACTACTCCCCTCATGGTCACAAGGAGTGCATTGCTGTTGAGATGCGTGAGAAGTCGGTCGATGATTTCGGGTTCACATCCTCCGACCTTGGGTTCACGCGCGGGGGTGGTTTATGATCTCAGTTACACATGAAGAAGTGGTCGAGATAATCATCGCATGGGTAAAGCTTGCTGTGAAAGATAACTCGTTTCTGGTTATCCAAGGATTTCAAAACGGTCATAGCCCAGAAGTTCCGCACGGTGTTTTGTACATGACAAGTGATTCAACTACAGGGATGCTTGCACGGAAAGCGATTCAGGTATCAGCCGATGATATAGAGATTCATAACCATGGTGTTTGCGATCCAGAATTCAGGCTTCGCTTCATCGGGAATGGGTCGATCAGTAATGCCGACGCGGTTAAGTTTTTTACGAACACGCAGGAAAGCAGAAACTTTTTATTCTCCAAAGGTGTGTCCATAAGAACGCCGAAGGGGTGGAACTTTGTGCCTAAATTATTTGATGAGGGAAGTTTAAATACAACTGAGATAACTTTAGTGTTGCAATACTCAGTGGATTATGTTGAAACGGTTGGCGTGATTGAGAACGCGGAACTAATTATTAAAAACTAACGGAGGCTAATATGAGCTTACAAGTGTCGGATATTATTAAAATTCAAACGAGCATCTCACCTACGGGTTTGGTTCGTAGAGAGACGGGGCGGACGTTGTTCTTGACACGAGACACAACCATCCCTCAGACCGAACTTGTTCGAGTCTATTCAAACTTTTCTGGAGTCAAGGCTGACTTCGCGGAGGGTAGCGAACCTTACAACGCGGGCGAGATTTATTTCTCCCAACAGCCCATGCCAAAGAACTTTCTTGTCGGTCGGATTATTGACTCCGCAACGGCAGAAGAGTTCAGCACAATCACAAGCGCGATTGGTATCGACCTCACTGAACTCGTTCTTGTTGGTGATGGCTTCTTATCAATCCTCGTTCAGAAGATTGTTGGTGACGTTACTTCTTATGACACAATTGCAAACTCTTCGGTAATGGACTTCACTGGCTCGTCTACCGTTCAGGACATCGCAACTGTTATCAGTAGCCATCCAGACTTCTCGGATTTCAACGTAATTGTTGATGGCGACAAGATCAAGCTTGAAGCCGTTCTCCTCTCTGGGGAAACCAGCCGAAACATTATCGATGTTACTGGTGTCGGAACATCTGGAACGAATATCGACGGTATGTTGCGCATGAACTCTGCCTACCATCCTCCCAAAACTCCTTACATCCCAGCATCTTCTGGCAATGTTAAGGACGGACTTGACAAGATCAAGGCGGCAAACGCGAGCTTCACCTTTGTGTGTGAAGAATCCGCAATGGTGGATACGCAGGATGTGATCGACATCTCCGAGTGGTGCAAAGCTGAGCGCGTTTATATTCATGCCTGCTACTCGAATGATCCAAACTGCAAAAGTAATCTTGGCTTCCCGATGACCAAATTCGGTACGATCAGAGACCAAGAAAACGACAACAGCTTCGGAACTTATTCTGAGTATGCCGACTATAAGCACGTAAGTATTGCAAGTCGTTTAAGCTCAGTGAACTTCCGAGCGAACAACAGCTTAATCAACGCGATGTTTAAGACCCTGCCAATGACTGCGCCTGACGACCTCTCTTTCACAGAGGCTGACTCGATGCACAAACACAGAGTAAACTTCTACAGCCGTCGTTCTGGCATCGCCATGTACGAAGAAGGCAAGACGTTTAATCCGAACTACTGGATCGATACCAAGTATTGGCTCATCTGGTTCGAGAACGCCTGCTTGACCGCGCTGTTTAACGTGCTGTACCGCTCGAAGAAGGTTCCTCAAACAAGTGGCGGTGTCGCTTTGTTGGAAACTGCCCTGCGCTCTGTCTGCGACGAAGGTGTTCGCAATGGTGGAATCGCACCGAACAAAGTTTCTGCCGAAACCACAGCTGATATTCAGCAGACCACAGGCGGAGACTTCGACGGATACCTGACCACTGGATACTTGGTGTACGGTGAGCCTATTGAATCTCAGTCGCAGGATGTGAGAAATACTCGCATTGCTCCACCCATTCATATTTGGTTGAAAGGTGCTGGCGCAATCAACGGAATCGAACTCAGCGTTTTGTTTGAACAATAAGGAGATAGAAAGATGATTGATATTGATATAATGCAAGTGGATGTTCTTCTGGTTTTAGACAACCTTCCCTTTGTTGTTAGTGCATGGAGTGAGGATTCGGACTGCTTGTCTCTTCCTGATGCCGTTGAATTAGCTAACACCAAAAAAGGTGCAACTGGAATTATGTGTGCATCAAGCACTGGTGAGCAAGGTGGACCTGTTTCTATCAAGGTTCTTCCGAACTCACCGCTGGTTGACAGAATGTATGCGTACATTGTTCTTCATAAGAACAGCAACATCTCGTTCCCTGTACACCTAACTATCACCAATAAGAAGACTGGAGATACGCAGGTATGCACGAACGGTGTGCTTACAAAAGCACCAGAAGGCGTGACGTATGGAAAGGGCGAGGCTAGTAATATGACCTACGAATTTGAGTTCGAGAGAATTATTACCGTATCGCTTCTGAAGCGTAACAGCTTCCTTGCCACTATAACTGGCGGGCTTGCTGGCGGAAGTTAGTAGTTGAATGAAAGTAAAATCAAAAGGATGAAATTATGAATGACTTAGGACTGAATGCAATTGAAATGGGTTTGACCAATCCTGACTTTGAGATAAGCGGATGCGAGTTTCATGTAGCAAAGCTGAAAGGATTACAGGGCTTTCGCGTGTTTGAAAAAATACGTGTGGCTCTTGGTCGGGCGCACGAGTCGGTTACGTTTGAGAGTGATAGCAAGGAAGATGTTGCAAAGGCAATGATAAGCGTTGTGACAAAATTACAAGCCGATGATGTGGAGGCGGTCTTTCGTGACCTGATGCCGTGCATCGATGTGAAGCTACCAAATTCAGATGTTATGAATCCGTACTCAAAGATGACTGGCGTTATTTACGAGATCATTGATCCGCTGGATATCTACGAGATTATCGTAAGGGCGGTGGCTGTAAATTTTATGGAATCTTTTCTAAGGGTTCTGAGCCGAGCTGGGTTAAAGAAGCCAGAGCAAGAGACTGCGGATATAAAACAGTAACCACTTGGTCTCTCCCGTCTGTGTTTTCAATACCGATTCTGGCGGGACTTGCTAGGTATTCAGATATTTATGAGTTGACTTTTGAGGACTTCATAGTTATGAACGAGATACTCATTGTTAAATACGAGAATGAGCATAGGGCGCAAAAACACGCCGAACGATCTGCAAAGAAAAGATAGGAGAATTTTATGATTGTTGACGATCTAGTAACGATTTACAGACACAAAATTGTTGGTGCTGATCTCGTAAAATCTGAGATGACTTCAATCGAAAAAAGATCCTTGTCCATGCAGAGAGCCATTGGTTACTCTGCTTTGATGGCAGGCATGGGGTTCGTGTTTGCAACAAAGAAGTCTGCCGACCTTGAGCAGTCGATCATTGGTACAGCGACTCAGGCTGAGATATCGACTGAGAAGATGTGGGAATATTACTCATCGATATTGAGCGTCGGAAAATCTTATGGTGTTGCTGGCAAGGATATGATGAAGGGTTTCTCTCATATCGTCGAGCTGACTGGCGACGCTGTTTATGGCATGAAGCAATTGGAGACAATGGCTAAGATGATCCGTGGTGGCAGGATGGCTCCGAAAGATGCAGGCGGACTTCTTGTTGCATACCGAGACCTAGGTAAAGGTAAGTATGATGCCAAGCAAATTCTGAAGATGGTAAACGAGGCTACGTATATCGCGAAGAAAGGTGCTATTTCAGTTGGCAACCTTGCTGATATGCTTCCAAGAGCCTTGGCGATTACAATGAACTCTGGCGAAACGGATCTGATGCGCGGTAACAGGGAGACCGTTGCTTCGCTTGAGATGATTGACCGCCTTGTTCGCGCACCAAAGAAAGCTGTGGTTGCGTATGAGAACATGGTAGCCGACATATCCAAGGGGGACAAGCTAGATGCGTTCAATCTGGAACACGGCACGGACATCAAGAAGAACGAAGGCGTTCTGAATATCATGGAGAAAATGGTAACGGCATTGGCTAAGGCAAAAGATCTTGGCGGGATGGCTGAGCTAATGGGGTTGAAAAAGGATGATATGAGGGGGATAAACCAACTCGGTCAATTCATGGAGGTCTATGGTCGGCGCGGGTCGCGTGGTGCTGTTGGTGTGGGTAGCAACCTATCGTATGCTAGACAAATTATCGAGGAAGCTAAACTTGCGGGTGATGTCATTACTGACGACACGGAGCAGTGGTCGGGTAGTGCGACTGTTGCATTGGCAAAGCTTGCAACAACCTTTGAAGAGGTAACGAAAAAGATTACCGAAAGCGGTGGGCTTGCATCGGCGATAAAAACGCTGAACAAAATCTTTGAATCACTTATATGGTATCTGGGAGACATTCCTAAGTGGTTAGTAAACGTGATACTTTTTGTAGCGTTTATGAAAACCGTAGTGCTGAGACTTGCCTTCGTTCTGCTCGATATGCTGTTGCCGACATTCGCTACACTGCTAGTGTTGGCGAAGGAAAGTATTATTGAGTTCGGTCTCGTGACGGGGGTTACAAAGATATGGACTCTTGCGGTGTATGAACTTAACAGAGCAATGATGGCGAACCCGATATTGTTTTGGGCTACTGTTATACTAATGATTCTTCCGCTGATAATAAAGCTGTATCACTGGCTAGCAAAATTGTTTGGTTGGGGTGGCAAGAAAACTATTGATGTAAACAAAACAGAAACGTCTAATGTTGCTGGTCTAAACCCAGAAAAATTCACAGCACCAAATGGTGGTGGGTTTAGTGGCAGACAAGTAAACATTGCTACCAATGTAAATATTGACAATGTATCGAATGAAGGTCATGTTGATGATATTGCAGAGGCAATAGAAAGGAACAATAGAGTTGCATATAAATTGGCATAATTATGAAGGACAAATATTCTATACTAATAAGCAAGGAGCAATCGGTAAACGCTGGTGGAACAAGTTTTCCTGCACAAGAACCTATCGACCTTTTTGCGAAAGGATTTGTGGATATAGCAGAATCATTTACTCACACCCTGAAGAGTAAGATAACGAGCGTTCCAATAGAGGACGGGTTTTCAATTTCTGACAACATTGTGGATGAACCAGTGGTGTTAAAAATGGTACTGCTTACTGGTGATTTGCACAGAAAAAGAGTGTCGGGCTGGTTTGATTTTGAGAGCAGTGAAGCATTTTTTGATTACAAAGTTGCAGGGCTTACTGGTTTTGCTGGTGAGGGGGTCGGTGATGTCACACAAGAATTGATAGAACACTTAACGAACGATACAGTGGAATTAAAAAAACCTGAAGATGGGTTTGAGCAACTCACGAAACTAAAACGGGACAGAACTCTTCTAAGTGTGACTGGTGTATTCGGGCATTACGAAAATATGCTGATAGAAAAACTTGTTATCGATGAGAGTGCAGATACAGGATTAAGTCTACGAGCTGTTGTAACGATGAAGCAAATTAGGTATGCTAAAAAAGCTAAGTACATAGACGCAGGCGTTCGCGTTGTTACTGCAAAGAAAGCTTGGGAACTGTTGATGAAACTTGTCAATGAAAAACAAGCAGCGTATTTAAAGAGAGTGATCGCAGAGCAGAGGAAAGCCGCTTACCTATTGAAGCAGGATGTCAAGAAAGTGAGTGTTATGGATATTTACATGGCGCATCCGTGGGGATCATAGTATGACTACCAGAATAGAAGTAAATAATTATCCAAAAACAGAATACGAAGTTACTCTTGATAACGTGACGTATACCATAACCATTTCTTATATGCCATTTAACGAAACAACCAGTTGGTTCTTTTCGTTGAGTATCGATGACGAGGTTATTACATCGGGGCGCAGGATAAAAAGCGGAGTTCCTCTCGTTCCAGCTACGCTTATAAAAGGAAACTTTTATGCGTTTCCTCTTTCTTCGCCCGTTGATTTAGGTGATGAGCCTTGGGGTCAAACACATTTCTTGGGGTACGTACATGACCAATAGATTTATACAACTTACATTCTTTAGGCAGACAACAAAGATTCAGAATCTCGGTCAACTGATGGAGAGCATCATAGTGCCAGAATCAAAAGGCATTGTTCAGGGAGCTGATTACTTGACGCTTTCATCTGATTTAAAGGTGACGTTTAAAATCGACAGTATTGACAAGGGGTGGAAGGGAACTATTAAGATTTTCAATCTATCCACCGAATCATCAGAGTTTATTTTGTCATCGGATTATGGCAAAAATCTAATGAGGGTATATGTTGATGCAGGATATACCGATAATCACGGAGCAATCGCAAGCTTATTTGTGAAAGGCGTTCTGCAATACAGAGAAGATGGTAGCTTTATTACAGAGGTTCTTGTTGTGGGAAGGCAGAACCAGCTTAATCAGAAGTCGTCGATGTCTTTTTCTGGAATAGAAACGGCATTTAATATAGTAGCTGGAGTATTAGACGATGCGTTTATTCCTTGGGTAGATGATGTTTCACCTTACATTAACAAATTTGGCGTACTAGAAAACATAAACAAGTGGACTGCAAAAGATTATGCAATAGGAAACCTAGAAGGAATTGTGAATTTAAAAAATGATGGATACGCATATACTGGTACTGTGAAATCTGTACTTGATAAGTATGTAAGAAGGATTTTGTTTCCTGTTCCATCAGTAAGAGCGTCTGTGGATAAGGACAAACCATATCGCAGAGGTATAAGTTGGAGACCATGTACTTATTACGAGGATAACAATGGGGTAATTCATATCACCGTTCCAGAAGAATTACAAAAGGAAGTAGAAGGTGAAGTATTTGTTTCAGCAGACACTGGGTTAATCGAGGTTCCGCGCCCGTCGCTTTATGTGCCAAGAAAGAAGAGCCATAAGAAAAAGAAGAAGCTGGAAATAAAGCATACACTTACTCCGCATATAAAACTAGGTACATGGATTCATTTAAAACTATCAAGTGCGCCCTCTAAATTTAAAGACGGCGGAAAGTATCTTGTAACTGGAGTTCGTTATAGTGGTAATAATTATGACGGACAGCATACTGTTTCAATCGAGGTAAAACAATGACTGAACCAAGGTCGCTAGGAGAATTCGTAGAATATTTGATTGATGAATCTGTTGAGGATATCTGGACTTCAATGCCAGCCGAAGTAATTTCAGTGAATGGTAACACAGTAAGCGTGAGAGTACTCCCTCTTCCGTTCAATGAGGATGGCGGGCTTACCGAGTACCCAGTAATTGATAACGTCCGCGTTGCCATGCCGTGCGGGGGCGGGTATGGTTTGTGCCTGAATATATCAGTTGGAGAAAAAGTACTTCTTGTTTTCTGCACAAAAGGTATCGGGATGTTTATGAATAACTTTGATATGGAACTAGAGGATGGAGGACTGCACGATCTTCATTCCGCAATTGCCATACCATCTCTTCGCATGGCAGATGAATTCTCTCCAGACGGAATATCATTGAGAAAGCTTGACGGCACAGTGTCTATTGATTTAGATTCCACATCAGTAAAAATAAAAACTCCGACAAACAGCTTCGAGATGAAGGATGGAGGCGAAACTTTAATAGGAACGGAAGGAGCAAAGTGTGACTCGACAGGAGATTTTATAACAGCACTTGGGACATCTCTTGATAACCACAACCATTATTAACGATATGAAAACACTCATGACAGATAAAGGCGATGTTGCACTGGACTCAAGGGGAAACCTTGCGTTCCTTGATGATCTGCAATCCTTATCTAAACGTGTCGGGCAGAGGATGAGATTGATAAGAGGGGAATGGCTCCTCGATCTTACCATTGGGCTTCCATACTTCGACACACAATTTAATATGAACGGAAACGTTGACGAAGCAATGCTCGTGTTAAACAGAGAAGTGTTGAGTTTTGAAGAGGTGACAGCAATAAGAGCTTCCAACGGATTCATAAATAGGCACACACGAAAGTTCTCTTACGCCATGATAGTAGATACGGTGTACGGACGGATGGAGGTAAGCAATGGCTGAGATTACGGATACTGGCATTAAAGAGAAAACTTATACTGAATACCTCACTGAGATTCAGAAAGAATGGAAGGCTGTTTTTGGAGAAGACCTTGCCTTCGATCCCGAAACACCACAGGGACAAGTCACTTCCCTTGAGGCACTCGAACTTGTATCAGCAGAATCTGCTATACTAAACATCGGTCGCTCGATGGACGTGCTTCAATGCAGTGGTCAGCAACTTGACGACTTGTTTAGTCTGTTGTCCGTGATCCGACGGAGTGCCACTAGGTCGTCCGTCTCCTGTACGCTTGGTGGAGATCATGGAACAATCATTCCAGCTGGAAGCATTGTTCAAATGGATAGCGGAACAAAGTTTCTTTTAAACGCGCAGGTTGTTATCGGTGTTTCTGGGGCAGAAGTTGCAGACTTTACCTGCGAAGAAGAAGGTAACATCGCCGTCCCAGCAGGATCTGTCACAAAGATTATTACTCCAGTTATCGGATGGAATACGGTCACAAATGTTTTCGCAGGAACAGCGGGAAAAGATGTTGAGAACGATGCCCAGTACACAGCGCGGTATTTCAACGAATTATTCTCCATGTCCAACTCGATGATGGAAAGTATCGAGTCTGCGATATATCGACAAGAAGGCGTTTCATCTTTGTCGTATAAAGAAAACGTGACGAATTCTGATAACAGTGACATGGATGGGGCATTCGTGCCTGCACATGGATTCACGTTTGCTGTTCAAGGTGGAGGTGCTGTTGACATTGCCAACGCAATACGCAGAACAAAAAGTGCTGGTTCCGATACAAGGCAAGATGTTCCGTGTACGCTTATCGGCATCAAAGATGTGGTCGTTCCGAAAGGAACCCGTGTGTCTGGCGTTGACGGAGCAATAACGTATACGTTTAGGCTCAAGGAAGATGCAAAGCTTACAACTCCAGTAAGTGGTGCAGATTACAAAGCCACTGGTCACTTCGAGTGCATCACCGATGGGCAACTTGATCTACCCGCTGGGGTTGTAGACACGATTGTTGATCCAGTTGTTGGGCTGAACTCGGTATCTAACGACGCGCAAATTAGATTTGTCTGCGTGATGATCGATGTATGGAACCAGAAGAATACATTTGTCACCCAGTCCATTCCGATAAACTTCCTTCGGGTTGAACCAGTTCCGTTGGAGATATTGATATCAACCTCCCCACACGCTGGGGTCTTCCCGCCCGACGGTAAGAAGCAAATCAAGGATAACATCATTGCGTACTTCGAGGGTTTTGAGTACGAGACACACGACTTTGAGTTTGATGGAATCAAGGTTGGAGAAGACGTATACAAAGCGCGATTGTATACTCCAGTAAATATGGTGAAAGGTCACAACATAATATCGATAACGATGCGAGTGAAAGGAACAACAACGGATTTAGAAATGACAGACCTGACCATGTATCAGTTGGCAACTATTGAGGAAGCCGACATAACAGTAATCTCTGCATAATCATGAGTGAAAGAAACAAATATATTATTTCCCAATACTATGAATCACCGCGACTTCGCGTGATGATCGAGTCCTTTAATGGGCTAGTGGAAAAAGAGATACTCCAATCTGCAATCAAGTTGGCTTCTTGCGGTGGTATCAGTGCAAAGGGATACTGGCTTGATCTACTTGGTAGGCGGTTCGGGTTCAACCGTCCATTGCTATTGAGCGTGGATTCGGTAAAGTATTTTGGATTGACTGGTGTTCCTCAAGGTGTTGTTTCTCACAAAGGAACATTTAGCCAAGCACCGTTTGTAAAATCAGATGACGACATTATATCAAACAGATACTATGCAAGTGATATGATTTACTCGAACTTGCTAAAGCTGTGGATTTCAAAAATGCAGTCCACCGCGACGGTTGATTCTATCAACCACATTTTGTCGAGCATATATCCGAATTCTTACACCATCGATAATCAGGACATGACGCTTGATTGCTATCTTAACATCAGCGGTGAGGAAGCATTTGATGCAGACTTTATTCTGGACAACGGATATATTCTTCCGCGTCCAGCTGGAGTTGCAATCAGGTTGCACACATTCAAATACTTCGGGTTTGACAATACAGGTGAAAAATTTGACAATGGGGCTTTTGGCTAGGAGGACATTATGGGACGCGATGAATTAGGTATTGATGTAGAAGTGTTTGCAAAGCACGGTAATCGGCTTGCTCTCCCTACGTATGACGAAGGTTACACTCAGGAATATGAGGGTAACACATTCCCTTCCAGACAAGGCTTGAACGACGTGCTTGCGAAAGTATCAGCAGTCGCGAAGGACGTAAACATTTTTGGAGCAATGCTCCCTTGGAATGACGGCATCTCGTACAAGATTGGTGCAACCGTCCAGAGAAGCGGTGTGTTCTTTGTTGCCATCAATGACAACATAAACTCAGACCCCGTTCTTTTCCCTGCGAACTGGACAACACTCTCTACGCTCCTCGGCATGAAGACCGACCGAGAATACATACCGTTCACATCTCACGAGGACTATCCAATATCAAGCGTGACAGCCAGTCATGCTTATAACATATCAAAGTTCAGAGGTAATGGACTTCGGCATGAAGACATCAGAGAGATCCACGTATTCTGCCGTGTGATTGATTGCAGAGACGCACGATACATTCATGCTAGTTTTCCAAATTCAGGTATGAAGTTAATCGCAAGAACTGGTAGCGGAAATAGTAAGGACAGAGCGCATGGAACAACAACTGCTGTGATCCCCGTGAACTCTGATACGACCACTCTTCACATGAGTATCTCTGGTGCGGCGTGGAATTTTCAGTACTTTATTTATGGAGCAGTACAAAGAAAGATTGGCATCTAGTATGCCGACACAAGGGAGAAGATTATGGCACGTAACCCATTAGGAATATTCAAAAAGATTTTTGCAAAGAACGGCGACAAGACCGAGTTCTATGAATTTGAAGAGGGATGGAACCCTGATTACAGCGACCCAACCACGGACAAGAGACCGCAACGGGTCGTGATGAATGACTTGTTTGCAAAGCTATTTGCACTCGGCGTTGACGTGAACTCCTATGGTGGAGGTCTGCCTTGGAACCAGAACATCGAGTATAAAACTGATGCTACCGTAACAGAAAACGGTATGCTCTACCTCGCGCTGAGAGATAACCTGAACAAACCGCCATCGGTAAGCAACCTTGACTGGGGAATGATTGCTCTTGAACACGTCGGTGCAACTCCAGCTGGTGGTTTTGAGGGTGGTATTTCTGCATTCGCTGGTGCTGGTGGAGCGATAGGAAAAAATGCTATCACTGACAGCGGTGGTGCAGTCGGTGAAGATGCTGTGTCTGCAAGTGGTGGTGCTATTGGTGAAGGTGCGAGCGCAACGAACGGATTTGCTGGGGGCTACAAGGCAAAGTCAACTGGCGATAAAGCCATTCAGCTTGGCACAGGAACAAACAGCGAAGACGGTACGCTCAAAGTTTTTGATACCGAGCTACTCAAAGCTGATGGAAAGATTCCGAATGAGCGAACGAAAGGAGTATCCTCATCAATTCTTACAGCAGACGGATCGGTTCTTAAAATCGAAAACGGACTGGTTACTTTCATGCAGAAAGAGGTTACGATTCCGCCGTTGCTTACACCTAATGGGTATCAGTATTTTATTGAGAACACAGGTCTCCGACTGATGGACAGGCTCGGATACGTTTGTGAGAAACCAGTCGTAACTAATGTGCCTTGCGTTCGCTTTGGCAATGGTGATGGACACGCGAAATTTAAGCCAACGTCTTTACAGATCTCACCGTTCAACAACTTCATACTCAAGGCTCGTCTTGTAAACACTGGTATCACAGGGCGAAACGATATCTTAACGCTAGACGCTGGAACTGTTGAAGTAAGTTTTTACATATCTGGCGATGAGAATATTGGTGCGCCTAACTCAAGCTCCACAATTTGTTTCAGATTATTTGATCCAGCATCTGGCGAAGAGATGACAGGAAAGGGAGCGATCCCAGATTCGTTCATCGACAAGATGATTACTGCCACCGTGAAGAAGACTGGTTCGGTGTGGGATTTTCTGGTTGAGGGCAACTCCTTACAGCACACCCAAGTAACCGATACTTGGAACAAAGCAGTGCCGATACCTGATAGCCCGATGTTGATCCTCAAGAACAGAGTCAACCCTATCACGATGAAGAATTTGTACATGAACCTCGGCGGGTACGAGGCTGAGTTTATGATGGAAGAAGGTGCAGGAGATGTGTTGTATAACCTTTATGACACTGGAGCAAATGCGTACCTTGAGTCTACAGAGACGAACGGTGTGGGAATAATGCGGTCTGCAAGAACAAATGACGCGATGAGCCACAATGCAAAGAATGGTTGCAGAAAGGTTTCAGGCACAGAATTTTCTGGTGTTTCAGACAACGAGTTCGTTTATATTCCAGCCGACAAAAATGGTGTGGCACAGGACTCATCGATGGTCGAGGTTATCCATCTTCATGTTATAACAACTGATGAGTGGTATGACCTAACCGCCGATGATGTTCCGTCTGGCATTTGGCATGGCGGGCGTATGTTGTACAACGAAGGTGGGCTTGGTGTAAGCATAAACTTCTGGAAAGGGCAGTGGTACATCGATGTCACCGCAATGGGTGATTCGTATTGTTTCCCAGTCGGGTCAAACGATGACAACCTCTATCCTCCAAAAGGAAACTTTGTTGTAACGGACAACTGCACAGGTAACAGTGTTGAGGTAGAGATTTCTTATGACTATCCCTCCATCAATGATGATGGAAATATTGTTGCACAAAACCTGACCTGTATGCCTGCCGTAATGCACAACGGAGCAAACTTCACCTTGACTCAGAAGCACTCAGCTTCACCGAAGCCACTTTGGTCTGTCTGGTATGATGAGTTCGGGAATGAGTTAGATCTTTCCCTTGATGATTTCAAACTCTTAACCAACGGGACAAAGGACACCGCGTCAAGATTCGATAAGATGGGAGCAGATAATGCCTGCCACCTGCTTGAGCAAATTGTTTACAAGCAAGGTGCAGTCGCATCGATGAATGATGTTCAACGGCAGGAAATGGTTTGGTACATGGGGTCTACTGACTGCGCTCCAAAGATACCAGTCACATAATTCATTGTGTCACTTGTGTGATTTAATACTTGCACAAGTGATGCACCAGACGTACATTCGTGAAAAACATGGAGAACAACAAAAATGATTATTGAAGAAATAACAGTAACAACAACACCGACACCATTGTATGACCTCCTTGCTGTAACTGGCAGGGATATGCCAAGCACTCCAACCGTATCCGCCTGTTCTTTGCGGGCGATAGATAGCGTTGTTATCATGGGATCAGACCCACTGAGTGTGAGACCAGTTGTATTTTGTGACCCAGCAAACGGTCAACCGTTTGAATCGCACATGACAATGAACCTTTACCAGACGCTTCTTTCTGTTGATTCGGGAACTGCAAAAGTTGGCGTTGTTATTTCTGACTAATGTTTAAAGAAACTTCATTCTCAAACAAGAAGTCGGTGTCCGCAAAAGCCACTGGGTTTTATGGGTACGATAATCAAGCACCCACCCCACCGTCTGGCGGGAAAGTTTTTGTTACATCAGATGGTCATGGCTTTGTCACATCTCAAAATCACCTATTCATAACAAAGGGATAAATCATGGACGAATATAATAGCGAGTTTTCAGACGATCAGCTAACAGTAAAATTACGCATGGCGGATTCAAACATTTTTATGTGGAACACCCACAACCTACCAAATGGAAGTGTCGGTGCAATCGGTTCGTTCTTGGAGGACGTGACTGGTTCTGAACAGCACGTATCGCACACCGTTCAGGCTAACATCGACAAGCACGTAACGTGCAACCGTCACTTGGTGTTTGATGTAAGAACTCTTACGACAGCTGGTACGTTCCGTGTGTCTGGGTACAAGGTCGATGAGGCAGATGGTTCTGTTTCTCCGCACAACGAGGAAATTGCGATTGATGCAATTGGGTACTATCAGACAGACGCGAAATGGATGGGTGATGTATCAGTAATCGCAACTGACATGGGTGATATTCGCACCCACTTTAACTCCCTCACATATTATGATGCCTCGAACTTTGACTATGCTATAACATTTGCGCGTGGGTCTTGGACACCTGGACACGATTCGTGGTCTTGCAGAATAAAAATTCTGAAGGTTATGAATTCTGGTGAGGTCGTGGACTTATCACCTCAGTGGGACTTCAGTTCAAGCGACTCCATGCCACGGGCATACAAGGGAGTTCAAGGCAACTGCAAAGTTGCTATCTCCGAAGTGTTCCTTGGGTCTAAGAAGGAGGGGCTTATCCTCCTCATTGATAATATTTTAAACATAAAACAAGGTGGCGTTACACTGCAAGTCAAGGGCGTAGACCCTGACACAGGTGGACCGTTTGCGTATGGGCTGTAAGATAAGGAACTAGGGAGATTTTATGAAGTACTTAATGTGTGCCATTTTAACTATGCTTATTGCTGGGTGCGGGGTATCGCCAAAGGCACGGGTGCTTCGTGTCGAGATCTACACAGACCATGCGAAGATCACCGACATCTCAGTGCAGGCTCCGAGGGATTCCACTGGGGTAAAGGCTTCAGTTGTTCCGATCAAAGCCGAGGCTTCGGTAATCGAGGCGAAGTGTGGATGCGAAGAAGCATCCAACGCTCCACCCCCATTAAGCCCCTAGGATTGTTCCATCATTTCTGCCAGCGTAATTGTCCTCTTACCGAGGGCATTTATTTCGCCGTTCTTTTTGTGCCTCCAAACGGTGGGGGCGAATGTTTTTGCGAACAGTTTTTCTGGAACAATCTTCTGCACGTACCAGCCGAGGTCATCATACACCACCTTCTGAATGGCTGAGAAATATTTGGCATCATGAAACATGGAGCCAGACCCCTTGACATCTATAATAATTCTATTCACAGCATTCATATCAATAGACTTCTCGAATACCTTCGCAATCTCAGGTGCGTTTTCCTCGATGAGTCTATCAAAAGAGAAGGTGAAGTCGGGCGTGTAAACCAGCGGGTTAAGCAGGTGCTTCTCCACCATATTTATTTTCGTTTTAAGCTGAACCGCTTTCTTGTATGTCTGCTTCGGGCAGATCTCAAACTTGCATTCCTCATACTCCACATCATATACAAGCCCAGCCTCGTCAAGTTCCATCAGCCAGTCATAGAACATCTCCTCTTCTTTACTTCTGAATTTCATTTTCACTCCTTAATTTTCTCTCATACTCTCGCTCTACCATTCCAGCTGGAAGGTAAGACGTATCGTTTACGTTGCAGGAAATAAAGTAATACCTTTCCTTTCCACCAACCATAAGCACACCAGAAACCGTACCCCATTTAAGCACGGTTCCCATTGGAACTATTGATTCAGACTCACTCATTTGTTTCTCCCTTCTCTGAATTTATGACAAGCAGTTTGTCGGGACTTAACTTTCTGTAATCCGAATTGTGTTTTGCTACACCAACGAATACTGCAATACAGCCAGTCTTTTCGATACCAGTGCGGTCTCTTTACGTAAGCGCACTGACCGCAAGTTTTATCCGAATGCTTGTGTAAAAGCTCGGACTCATTAAACAGCTCGCTCATTTGTCTCTCCATGCCTTACAGCTTGGATAACATTTTTCGTCAAAACTCTTTCCAGTCATCAGCCTGTACTCATCATCGAACTCTTTCATTATCCGCACAGCAATGCCTTCGGTTGGCTTTTCACCCAGCAGTTCCTCCTGCTTATCATTAAGGCAGTGAGTGTACCAGACAGCCTTGTCATCTCCTTCCTTTATCATTGGCACAACAAAGAAGTACCCGCCACCGTCTGAGTTATCCGAAACCACAAGGACAGGTGCGCCATCGTCTCCATAAAATATAATACCGCCGTGAATGTATTCACACGTATTCGGCGTTGACCTTTGTTTTGCACCAACAAAATCATCCGAGTCGATGAACTCGAACTCCTTACCGCTTTGAAACTTTATCTTCATAACCCTCTCCTATAATTATTCTCGTATTTAATTTTTCTTGCTTCAAGATCCGATGCAAGAACCTCCATCTCTTTGTTCACGGCTGATGAGTAATGTGCTTTGCCGTGACACTCACGACACAAACCTATCAGGTTTTCAATCACGTCGAGCTTTTTGCTTCCGCCCATGCCTTTTGATCGGACATGATGGATGTCAACAACCGTTCGCCTCCCGCAATACTCACAAACAATTTGCAGATCTTCTGGAATATCAAAGAATTCCTTGTACACTTTTTTATTCTTAACCATCTAATTCAATCCCTATGTAAACCGAGTTATGCTTTGTCGATGAGTCTTCTTTCAGTCGGGCTTTGATTCCCTTTGAGATTTCTCTTAGAGGGATGCCGAACAGTTTCATTCGATACTGTTGCTTCGATCCGTCCTCTGATTCATCTGAGATTACCTGCCCGATATACGTCCGATCACCTCTCTTGTCTGATGGCACAAAGAGGCGACCGCAAATGTACGGTGCGTCGGGAATCTTTTCAGTAGGAATAAAATTCCCAACAAACCAGCACTCAGGGTTGTTCTCCCAAGCCACCGACGGCATTACATCGAGACGAAGCTGAGCGTCGGGCGTTCCGCCTTTGTGATTTCGGTAGTAATACAAAGCTCCAATCTTCCTGTACTCAGAAGACTGAGGAACCTCGTACCCTACGTTAGCGATTACAGTACCTTGATTCATCATCCATCCTCCTTTGCTTTTTCCAAGAAAATACCCTCGTACTTTAGGTATTCATCAAACGATAAGCTTATTGAGCATTGCGCAAAGTGTACCCTCGAAATTCTAAAGCTCTCAGCAAGATCATTCTTCTTTGACCTCCCGTAAGCCGCCCAATCTACATTTTTGAAAGCATCACACATCACTCATCCTCCTTAAATTCCATATCCACAAAGTGAAGAATGTCTCCATTGAAGGACATGATATCTTTTTTTACAGTCGGGAAAAACCACATAATAAAATCATCAGCGTTTAATCCGTCGTTGCTTGCGAGTCTTATTATCTCATGCCGTCCGCGCAACACCCTGCTTGGCACTGCGCCAGAAACAACCCCGCCATCATTCACCAAGGTTATTCCCTCAAGTCTGAGCTTACATCGAGCAAACTCAATCTGCTTACTTGCGTATGGCTTTCCGCTCCAGTACCTCATGCTAACAAGATCACCATCTTTGAAATGTTTCTTTGTGTTTGCCCGAATGGTGTGCGTCTTCATCCCATCCTTCATCGACTGAATGAAGTGCGTCGGATCTCCAGCCCGTGGGTGGGACTTTGGAAATGTTCTACTAAATAATAATGCTTTCATTTATTTGTTTCCTGCTCTAATTTTTTCCAGAATAATTTTCACGTCTCTCTTGCACCTTCGTATGGCTCGGATCTCTGCACTTATTTTTTTCTTGATAATCTCGTGCTGAAATTCTCTGGATGCAATGAGCAGGCTTACCCGCTCGTTCCACATATCTATTGCCGTGCAAAGGTCTTGTTCAATCTCGTTCATTTACTACCTCCTTCTCGCTTGATTCTCTTTTTCTTTTAGCACTGCTAATCATTCCCTTCTTTATCAGCTCGTAGCAAATCACCTTATCAATAATGCTTTGTGCCGAATCGGCAATCCACTTACTGAAGATCAGCACACAAAAAAGTGCTGTCAGATCAATGTAGATATTGTTAAAGCTTACCGACCTTGCCATGAACGCAATAATTGCGCACAGATTAAATATTATACTTCTAAGTTCCTTCCTTATATTCATCGTACTCTCCTTTTGTATATGCTTCAAACTCAACGTAATGCAAATGCTTTACGTCCAACCGATATGTCCAGAACACTTCATTGTCTTTATAACAAAACACAATTGGATACTTGTCAGGCTCCGTAAGCCTTGGTTCCATTTTGCCTTGTCTTTTGCATTCATCCGTAAGGTATGTATACTCCTCAACATTTCTGGCTATCACCGATAACGTCATTTACTTCTCCTTGCCTAGCTTCTTTCATTCCAACCTACACTAACCAACCAACTACTAATTTTAGTAGTAATTAGTAGCTGGTGGTAGTTGATTACTTTATTCTTTGAACCAAGATTTTTCCATCACGTAACTCGAAAGCCCACCGCTTCGGCGCGTACTTTTTGTTCAGCCGAAACAACAAGTTCTTTGCGATGTTATCATAATTATCCTCAGTGTGTTCGTAGACAACAATCTTGCCACCTTCATCGACTGATTTTAATTCAAGAATATGCTGATACTTATGTAGCTTTTTTCTTGCTGGAGTAATCTTTCCATTCATCATTGTGAACTCACTCATGCCTATAGCTCCTTTATTTTCTGTTTAAAAACATTACAACACCCACAGCCCAATCGTGCTGAGCAATACACTGAGCATTGAAATCACAAGACCGAGGATATAAACCCAACTTATCAGCTGGTATTTATTCACGAATCTTAGTGGTGTAAGAATCATCGCGAAGATTGTGAACATAAACAGCCCAAACCCGCTGACTATTATTTTTACATAAATCATATCCATCTTATTTTCCTTTGTTTTTATTTTTAATTCTAATGTATATCGTGACCTTACACATCAGGAGGATAAAAGAGACGCACAAAACCCCATCCATCACAACGTGTGAAACCGATGCGTGTTGGTAGCATTTGTACCCATTAACCTCCTCATACCAAGCCCGCGACATGGTAGCTGTCATGCCAAGCCTTGTATACTTGAACACTTTCTGTTTGATACTCATCATGCACTCCTTATTTATCTAATGCTTTGAACTGCTTGTACTGAGAAAGAGTCTTTCCGATCTTGGCGAGCTGGACGAATACGGCGTAAAGAATATCGATATCTTTCTTCGTAAAGGACACCGCCGAATACCCACACTTATTCTTTCCGCCAAGGAAAACGATTGTGAATCCGTCCGCCTTCTTCATCTTGGAGTAGAACGCAAGCTGTAGCATATACTGGATCTTCATTGTCTTTCCAGACTTCCAGTCCACGATGATGTTACCGCGCCTGTCACACGCTGGAGGTGTCGGAGACTTAACATTCTTCGCCTTGATTAGACCCTTGGCGAACAGGTCGAACCGACCAGCCACTTTGTGCCACACGCTCTTGACCAATCCCTCGATCTCGATAGGCTCGATGCCATAATCCTTGCAGTAGTTCACCACGCCGACTGGTGTGTCCTCTTCGATGATCCCTGTCTTGAGATAATCCTCGGCACTCTTGTGAATCGCCGTGCCTTTCTTTGTGACCCGATCCATCTTCTTCGCATATAGTTCATAAGACGGTTCAGCCATCCACTTCCAAAGGAACTCAGGAAGCACGAACTCCATTGTGTTCAGCAGACCAGAGATCTTTGTTGCGCGATTGTACTTCTCTCCATCGATCTCATAGTGAGCGGACGTTTGTGTCACGTTAATCTCGATCACAATAGATCCGATGTATCCTTTGTGATTATCATTCCATGTTCCATCGATAACATTCAGGTTCGTATCATATTCCGCATAGGAATAATCAACAACTTTTCCCTTCACATCCTCACCAGATTTCATTGCACCGATTACCGCTTCTCTTTCAGCTGAACCTTTTGGCAGATATCCGATGAACAACTTGCCGATCCATACCTGCACGGCATTTGCATCGTTATACATAGGGATTGTTGGGTGGATAAACGGAATGTGTTTAAACATTACCTCTGCATTTTTTGGACGCAGAGTCTTTATTTCATCATTTTCCTTTACTCGAAAGGTTATACCAGTTACTTTGCTTATTAACTTCATGGGGTTACTTCTCCTTGTTGTTTGTGATGCTTCCCCCTCTCTCTTAATTGAGGGAGGGGTTTTTAATTTACTATCTACTAAAATGGAATCTCGTCATCGTCTTCTTCAGGCACAGCACAATATGTTGTCCTTAATAGATTTACGAACGTTTCCTTATTCTTTCCGCTGTTGTTCCAAGCCACCGTTATCTCAGCCATGCGCACACCTTTTGCTTTCAGTGCATCACCAAGACCAGCCTCGGTAATTATCGAGCCGATGATATCCTTGTCACTCAAACCACTTCCTTTCTGCTCCTCATGATTCTTTGTGGACGACTTAATGAACGGCAGAAATTTCTCGACGGCGATCTTCAGGCACAGTTCGGCAAGCTTCTCAGACGAATCAACTTCTGGCGGTGCAGAATTTACGAGAGCAACTGCAAGCTTCAGAGACTCAAGCTCATTGTTTGCCCGATACCCTCCGCCCTTCGAGTACCCACCACCACCACCACCGTAACTTGACTTGGAGTATATCTCTGGGTTGTTTGCCTTCTTGATAGAGTAAAAGACATTGCCTTGATACTCTCCCTTTTCTCCGACCACGGTAAGCCCTTCCTTGATCTTCGTATAAGATTCGTTTCCGTAGATCTTACACGAGAACGAATCCTCAATACCGTCAACCGTTCCAGCACAGGGGATGGTGTAGCACTTGATTTCTTTTCCGTCTGCACCAGAGAACGAAGTGTCGAGGTGATTTCCAACAGTCTTTATCACCAATGTATGTTTTGTAGCCATTTTGTTTCTCCTTTATTTTAATTTTTTGTTCCTATTGCTTCTGCAATCATACCAACAACGAATGCGGTTATAATAATTGCTGGGATTATCCAGAACGGACACGTTACCCACAACCAAGACCAGTTGATTTCTTCCAGTAGTTTTAATACAACAAATACGATTCCCAATAAACCCAAGAACCCTATTCCTCTTGAACCATTTGACTTACTCACGTTACTCTCCTTGTTGTTGTTTTTTATTTGCTTTGTTGTCGAGTACTATACTCTTACCATTCTTTTTGTCAACCACTTCTTTTACTTTTTTTCCTACTATTTCTAGCACCATCTTTTTACACCTCCTCATCTCAAGAGTTGCGCTATGATATAGCATCGTTTTGCACGATGTCTTCTTAGATCCTTCAATCTTAAATCGAGACCGCAACCATTCAAGCGTGATGCCATTGCTCTCCTGATACTCTCTCAGCAGTTTGCACAATGCAATGACCGCGACCTTTTTGTGATACTCGCAATCATCGATGGTTTTTAAAACCTCCTTCTCTGCTTCATCGATAATATTAGAAAGGCACATTGTCTTCATCCTCCTCCTCGTTCCGCAACCCTTCCAGTCGGTGGTTCGTTGATCGAGACTGCGCGGTGCAGGAGAACTCATAATACTTTCCCTCCCACCCAAGCTCTGCGGAAAAACCACTGTCACCGTTTGAGTTTTTATTAAACCCAAGATGTTTTATATCTGGATAATCTTCATCATGGTTCAGCCCGACCGTCATTGTCGATGACTCCTCAATTGCTCCACTACCCTTGGCAGAATTCAAACCTGCTTCTTCCTTCCTTCCGATTTGGGAAACAATAATCACAACGCAATCCAATTCTTTTGCAAGAACCTTTGCACTAACTGCATTGTGTGTGATGCGGGTGTAGTCGGACACGTTCCCGTACCCCTCCTCCATCTTCATCAGCTGAATATAATCTATCACGATAATTCTTGCTCGTTCACCAGTGACCAATGGCAAAGCCCGCGCCTGCTTTCTGATATACTTTATGTCGGCAAGAGCATTGTCATCCACGTAGATGTGGTCAATAGCCCTCGTACACTGAGGCTCACCATTCATGATGGATTGTTTCAGCGCATCAAACTCAATCCTGTTTGATAAGATAAGATTTCTTTCCACCATTTTTCTTGCGGACAACTCAAGCGAGAACCACAGCACGGGATGCTCGTTGTACTCCTTCGCTATCAGCTGGGTGAATGCTGTCTTGCCTGCTCCTGTCGGGGCATTAACTACCAGCACATCACCACCGACGAGCGGACGAACTTCAAACGGCTGAAGAACAGGGAAGATTTCCTTCAAGTCCACTCCACCATTCTCCCAACTCTCGTAAGCAAACTTCAAATCAGCGAGTGCGGTCTGCGCGGTAACACACCCAATCCTCACACCCTTCATCCATCGAGGGGCAAGGTTTGCCAGAACACTTATCTCTGCTTGCGGGTCTAGGTCACGCTCGATCAGATGCTCATCGATCCAGTCGGCTACATCATACTTGTCTTCATACTCACCCTCTGGAAACATATCGAGAACTCTTATGCTTCTTGCGTTATCGG
>Ga0256827_10000278_pt1 | contig 30582 bp, 43 predicted proteins | sample CV84metaG_FD_185977 | JGI IMG/M metagenome (GOLD analysis project Ga0256827, IMG submission 185977) | Hydrothermal vent microbial communities from East Pacific Rise, Pacific Ocean - CV84 | ecosystem: Environmental > Aquatic > Marine > Hydrothermal vents | place: Pacific Ocean: East Pacific Rise...
CATTGTACATTTGAAAAAAATAATAAAACATTTGAAGTTAATCAAACATTTGATAATAATAAAATGACATGTAAAGTTATTGAATATGATATTGAAACATTTTATAAAAAAATGGAAAAATTAATATATGGAGATGATGGTTTTACTGATTTTATGGATTTATATTTTTCTAAAATAGAATAATTTATTTTATATTATTATATAATTAATTTATATTTGTGATATAAAATATTTATATATACAAATTCAAAAAAAAAAAATGAAAGGAGGTTACAATGAGAAGATATGATATGTTAACAACTTTACCATTTACTGGTATAAAAAGAAATAAAATTGATTTTTTTGATATAAGAAGATCAAATTTAATTAAAAAAATAAAACAGAATAAATAATTCTGTTTTATTTTATTTATGATAAATTTCTTTATATTTCATTTTCCATTTAGGATTCGGTTTATATTTAGTTGTTGACAAATAATTATATATTAATTCCCAGTCAATTTCAGGATCAAATCCAGCTTTATCATCAAGATTAACATTAAAATAAAATTTCTTTTCATAAAAACCATATGAACCTTTATTTGTTGATATATCAGGATTTTCATTTATATAATTAAAATGAATATTATCTTTATCAAATTGTTTTATATATGTTTTAATTTCTTCTGGATATGATGATGTTGACATTATCATAATAATATCTTTTCTTTGTGTCATAATTTGTAAAGATTCTTTAGCATATGGATAATATTCAATTTCTTTAGATGTTTTTCTATAATCTGGTATTGACACTGTTCCATGAATATCAATTGCCCAATATGTTTCAAACCATTCTCTTTTTTCAGCATGAACAAACATTCTTTTAATCCATCTTATAATACTAGAACTATTCATTTCTAACCATTTAACATAATTATTAATATCTTTTTTATCTGGGTGTATTTTTTTTAAATATTTCATATTGTATTTAATTTTATTTATATATTAAAATAATATTTGATATTATTAAAATAATATTTGATATTATTAAAATAATATATAAAAATAAAACCCAAATGGATACTTTTTTATTAATATTAATAATAATCCTATTTGTATATACAATTATATTTTTTTGGATTGGAATTAAATACATAAATATTAATAAAAAATTAAAAGAATTAATATTTACTATAAATAATTTATCTAAAAATTTAAATGAATATAAAAAATGGGGTAGAAATATTTTAAATGAAGAAAGAAATGTTAGAAAAGATAAATTCAAATTTGTATTAGAAAGTTTTTATTCATTAGAAATAAAATATAATGAACTTTTATCAAAATTAAGTAAATTTTTAATGGAAATGGATAAAATAAAGTTTAAATAATTAGAAACTTTTTATAATTATTAGTATATTTAACTATAAAATATTACTATTATGGGACATGGAAGTTATTCAATGACAAATAGATTGAAAAGAGCCAATAAAGATGGTTATTTAACAAAATCTAAAAAAGACATTTTTAAAAATTCTAGGGTACATAAAGATATGAACCCACAAAATGTAAGTATTCGTGAATCGAGAGATTCTGATGAACACCCAAAATCTTTACCAATTATAATTGGTTTAGATGTAACTGGTTCTATGGGATCAGTTCCACATTATTTGGTCAAAAATGGTTTACCAAATATAATGTCTAATTTAATGGAAAATGATATTAAAGATCCTCAAATTTTATTTCTTGGGATAGGTGATCATAAAAGTGATAGCGCACCTTTACAAATTTCTCAATTTGAATCAAGTGATGAATTATTAGATAAATGGTTAACTAATGTATATTTAGAAGGTGGTGGAGGTAGAAATGGTGGAGAAAGTTATTCTTTGGCGTGGTATTTTGCATCAAGACATACATCAATTGATAATTATGAAAAAAGAAATAAAAAAGGAATTTTAATTACAATTGGTGATGAACCTAATCATAATAAATATAATATTAATAGATTATCAGATTTAATGGGTGACAATTTTAAATTAGAAATAGAAAAAGAAGAAGATATTACATTTGATGATATTTGGGGTGGTGATTGGGATGATGTTGATAATGTTGAAGTTAGTATTAAAAATAAAAAAATATTAACAAGTGATGAATTATTAAATGATGTCAAAAAAATGTATGATATTTATCATATTCATGTAAGACAAACTAAAAGTGGTAAAATCGATAGTACGATATTGAAATGGAAAGAAGTATTAGGTGATAATTTATATGTTGCTGAAACAAGAGAAAATATAGCTGGTATTATTTCTAATATTATAAAAAAATCAAATCAATGATAAAATCTGTTATAGGGTTAGGATTTGGTGATGAAGGTAAAGGTTTAGTCACCAATTATTTAACATTAAAATCAAAAAATAAACCTTTAATTATTAGACATTCTGGTGGACATCAAGCTGGTCATAATGTGGTTTTTAATGGAACAAATCATATTTTTTCTAATTTTGGTTCTGGTTCACCAAATGGTGCTGATACATATTGGTCTAAATATTGTACAGTTGACCCAGTTGGTATAATAAATGAATTAAAAGAATTAAAAAGTAAAGGAATTGACCCTGTTCTATATATAGATGCTGATGCGCCTATAACAACACCTTATGAAAAATATCATAATGTATCATCAACAAATAATTTGATTCATGGTACTTGTGGAGTTGGATTTGGTTCAACATTTGCAAGAGAAGAAAAATTTTATTCATTAACATTTTCAGATATTTTTTATTCATGGATATTTGAAGAAAAAATGAATAATATAAGTAATTATTATACTTTTAATATTAATGATGATGTTATGAATGAATTTATATTATCAATATCTGATATTATAAAATATAAAAATAATATAAAATTAACATATGGTAGACCAATGGGTTATAATGATATTATTTTTGAAGGATCTCAAGGGTTATTATTAGATCAACATTATGGGTTTTTTCCACATGTAACAAGATCTAATACAGGAACAAAAAATATTTATAATATTATATCAAATAAAAATATTGAATTTTATTTAGTTACTAGAGCATATCAAACTAGACATGGTAATGGACCAATGACTAATACTAATTATGATATTGAAATAAATAATATTAATGAAACAAATGTATCAGGTGGGTATCAAGGAGAATTTAAAAAATCTATTTTAGATGTTTCTTTATTAGAATATGGTATAAATAAAGATAAAGGTCTTAGAGAAAGTAATAATAAAAATTTAGTTATTACATGTCTTGACCATTTAACAGAATATGTATTTACTTATAATGGTGATATGATATTATGTGATAATGAAAAAACATTTATTGAAAAAATATCAAGTATATTAAAAATAACTGTTTTAATTAGTAAATCAAATAAAAGTGAAGAAATAAAAAAAATATTAAATTAAAAATATTATGATAAATTTAATGGGTTATTATGGACCTAGTGTTATTGTTGACAACAATAAAATAAATAATGTAAATAAATTAATTAATAAATATAATAAAAAGGTTGGTAATATATTAAATGATACTAATCGAATTAAATATTTTAATAAAATTCAAAATAAAATTAATAAGATTTTAAATTAGATTTATTTTTTATAAAATAATTATTTATTAATGTAATAATCTGCTATTTCATTACCTTTTTTCTGTAATTTTAAAATAACATCATTATAAATATTTTGATCAAAATCATCTGGTATTTCAATTTCACCTAATGTTAATTTATATCCTATCCATAATTGTTCTAATTCATTTTTATTGAATGTTTTAATATAGTTTATCATATCATCTAAAATATTTTGTTTATATTTTTTATAATAACCGTCAACTGTATATGTATTTTTGATCATATTAAATAAATCTTCTTCATTATAATTTTGTAATATAGTTGCTTCAAATAACTTAAAATTTTTTATCATAATTTATTTTTTTTTATTATATATTAAAAATAAATATTTAAAAATATTAATAAGATTTTAATTTTTTAAAAAATAGAGTTATATTTATATTATATAAAATAAAAATAAAATGGAAAAAATGATCAGTGTTAATTTAAAAGAAAATTCAAAACTAAGAAAATTGATTCAAAATAAAATTGATAAAATAATAACAAAATATCCTGATATTCCAACTAAACCAAAAGTTATATTAAAAAATGATAATGATGAAAAAATAATTGAAATTTCAATGAAATTTAAAAATCATGATATTTTTGTTAAAAAAATATCTAATAAATTTGAAAAATCATTTAATGAAGCATATAAAGCATTAAAAAATAAAATAGATCATTTAAAAAATTAAAATAATGAATTATAATAATATTATAAAATTGATTAATAATATAGAAAATTATAATAATGAATTAATTAATTATGCTAAAAAAATAATAAAAGATGATATTATGTCAATTGATTGGAATAGTTTTTTAATAGATGATAATGGTAATATATATTATGATATTATTAAATCTAATAGTTCAATAATTAATATTAAAATACCTAAACAAAAAGAAATTATTAATAATCATGATTATAAATTTGATAATAACATTATTTATTAAAAAATAAATAAATTATATGATAAATTTTAACGAATGGGATAATTACAATGATAATAATGATTATGTTGATATAATTAAAAAAAAGAGTATTATATTTTATAATTTTTTAAATAAAAATAATGTTCTAAATGATTATATTAATATAATTAAATCATCATGGTCATCAAGAAAATTAAAATATTATTACAATAATGAATATACAGAATTAAATATGATATTACCTGTATTTAAATGTGGAACAGATAGTAAAGATTTAAAATGGAATAAATTAGATATTAAATGGTTAAAATATTTAATTCATCAAAAATATTATAAATGAAACATATAAAAATAAATTTTGATGATTGGGATGAAATTAACGATATATTTATTCATCCTAATAATAAATTATATGATAAATTTATTGATTTTTTAAATGAAAATAATGCATATAATAAATTTATTAATAATATTAAAAAAAACACTCTGTGTAATAATTATAAAAAATATTTTACTAAGGTATTACCAAATAATTGGGTATATCAATCATTTAATTGGGAAAAAACAAAGGATGGTGAAATTTATTGGAGTCGTCTTCATATAAAATGGAGAAATGAAATAATAAAAATTAATAAATAATATCACCTATATAACCAATTCTTAAATGTTCACCATCAAATGTTAAATGATTAGTTGATGTATTGTCATTTAAAACCGATTTATTATATATTTTTAATATTTTATTATTTTTTGATATATAAAGATAATTATTACATTTACAATTATTATTTGGTTCTTTCCATTCTTTTGTCATTGTGATTTTTTTTTTATTTAATTTAAAATTATGAAAAGGTATAAAATGTTCTTTACTATAATCGTTGTTGGACATTAATGTTATAAACCCAATTAAGTTAATATCTAAATTAGATGCAAAATCCATATATTTTATAATTTCATTATCATTATCAATATAATTTTTTATTAAATTACATGATAGATTTAATATATTTTTATTTTTTATATTTTTTTGTAATTTTTTAATATTTTTATTTGATATTGTATTAGTTTTAAATATTTCATTATTTTTTTCATTATCATAATGATGTCTACTTAATGATATATGATATAAATTATTATAAATATTTTTATCTGTCATTAATTTATCTAAATTTAAACCATTTGTATGTATAGTTATTTTTGATTTTTTTATTATTTTTGTCGTTTCATTAAAAATATTTTTAAATTTTTTATAATTTAATGTTGGTTCTCCACCAGTAAAATTAAAATTATTAATATGAATAGTATTATTTAAATATTCTAAAATTTCAATATATTTGTCAAAATTAAAATTTGCTGCTGAATCCATATATGTACAAAAATCACAATTTGCATTACAACCTTTAAATCTTATTGATAAATTAATATAAGGTTTATCTATTTTAACTAATGGATTATTATTTAATTGACAATAATGATCATTAATATTTATTATTTTATTATATATTTTTATTTTCATTTTGATTTTATATATATAATATAATATGATTGTTTATAAATTATTTAATTTTTAATCCATTATGTACAGAATCATTTTTCACATATTCTATTTTATTATAAACAACACTACCATAAATATTTAATTCTTCTATTATTATAATATCTGATGAACTATTTATATTATTACAATCGCATTTATTATTAAATAAATATACATCGTTACTATCAACAATTAAAACATAATTTTTTTCTTTTAAGATTTCAACATTTTTATATAAATAATTTTCTTTTACTGGTACAATATTAATTAAAGTAATTATTATTAATGTTAATATTAATGATAAAAATAATCTTATTTGTAAATTTATTTTCTTTTTTAATAAAATGTAAATTATTAAAAATAATAGTAATGATAGTATTATTATAAAACCAATGTAGTTCATTTTTATTTTATTTTATATTATTATATAGTATTTTTTTATAATCAGTTAATATATTATCAATATCAATGTTTTTTATTTTACAATAATTAATAAATTCATTTATATCTAAATTAGAATCTGGTTTTTGTCCATTATTAATAAAAAAATAACAATCATTATGATATAATGCATTTTCAATAATAAAATTTTTACCTATTAATTTTTTATCAAAAAAAATATTAGTTACATTAAATTTTTCATTATTTTTAAAATAAATGACTTTATTAAAATCACCAATATCTATTTTTGCAATATAAATAGTATTATTATAATAATTAATATACCAATAGATATTACTTGTATTATATATTATCCAATCATTGAAATCTATCATAAATATTTTTTATTAAACTTAATAATTTTTTATCATTAAAAGAAATAAAAAAGATGAATTTTGGTACTTATATAAGTGAAGTTAAACTTAATAATTCTATTATTGTTGTCAATAAACATAATCATATAGATACAAAATATGATTATTATATTGCAAGACCATCAATTTTAGGTAATCCATATTCACATAATAAAAATAGTTTAGCAAAATATTATGTTGATAGTAGAAATATAGCAATAGATAAATATAAAGATTATTTTTATCAGGAAATAGAAATTAATAATGATTTTAAAAATGAAATTAATAATGTTATTAATTTTTATAAAGAAAAGAAAAAAATTAATTTAGTTTGTTGGTGTAAACCAAAAAAATGTCATGGTGACATAATTAAAGAATATATAATTAAAAAAATAAAAGATGGATAAATCCATCTTTTATTACGAAAGGAGGCAAACGGAGGATTAATCTATCTTTAAATCATCATTATCAATACCATCTATATTAACAATTTCAGTGTTTTCCTTTTCTTTTTCTAATTGTGATTTTATTAATTCTTCTTGTTTTTGATTTAATAATTTTAAATATTCTTTTTTATAAGCATTTTTTTGTTGTTGAATTTTATTTCTAAAACTTTCCACTTTCTTTTTATGGTTTTTTCTATTTTTACTTTTAGGCATAATATTTATTTTTTATTTTTATATAAAATAAATATATTTTAGTTTAAAATTCTTTACTAAAAAATCTTTTTATTTTTAATAAAATTATTTTTAAATATTTATTGAATTTTTCTGATAAATATTTATTATATAAATATATTGAAATAGTTATTAATAATGATATTAATATAGCATTAAATAATCCATTAAATATTACTATTATAAAAAATGATATTAATAAAACTAATAAATAGTCAATTGTTAAAATGTCTTTAAACATAATTTTTTTTATTTTTTTTTAATTAAATATATTTTAATTTATTTAAACCATAGAAATAATCAACTACTCTACATTTAATTACTCCCATTGTTTGTGAATTCCACGATGTTGTTGCATTAGGTCTTTCTAATAATGCTGTTACCCAAATAATATCTCCTCTTTTAATTTTTTTTAATTGTAAATCAGTATTAAAAACAGGTGCACCAGGAACAGCTTCTGATAATTGATTTTCAATTTTATCAATTTCTTTTTCATCTTTAATTATTCCAGTAATTTGAACTATATTAACAGGTTCAGTTATTTTTTCATAATTACCATTATCTAATTTTCTAATAGCTACTATATCATCAGATAATTGATCATATTCTTTAGTTTTTTTGAACTTGTTAATTTCCTTTTTTTTAAATTTTTCGAAATCTGTTGTAATTTTATTATTCATTTACCAATTTAATTTTTCATGTATTTTATTACGAACTATAATAAATTGATTTAATAAATTTATTAATTCTTTATCTTCAAAATTAAAATTTGTTTTTCCATTTCTTGCACTATCCATTATAACATATTCTAATCCATCTTTCATAATAAATGATTTAAAATTTTCAATTAAATCATATTTTTCATTATCATTATTATTTCCAATTTCAAAATCATCTTCAAAATCATTATTTTCAAAAAATTTACTAAATTTTATTATTTTATTTTTCATTATTATTATTATTATTATTTATTTATATATTATATATTAAATTTTAATTATTAAAAAAATTGTTTTATATTTTTATTTTAATATATAAGAAATATGAAATATATAAAATATTATAATGAATTAATTAAAAAAGAAATTAATGTTGAAATACCATTACCATCTGATATATTAGAAATATCTAATATTTTTATAAAAAATGGTTATGATATATTTGTTGTTGGTGGTGCAATTAGAGATTTTTTAATTAAAAAACAACCACATGATTATGATTTAGTAACAAATGCACAACCTAATGCAATAAAAACATTATTACATAATAAATATAGATTAGGATTACATGGTCAACATTTTGCTGTTATTAGAGTTTATACAAAAGAAACACCAGATGGTATAGAAATTGCATCTTATAGAAAAGATATTTCAAAAGGTAGAGATAATAAAATAAGTACAGAACCAAAAGTTGAATTTGGTCATCATATAACTATTAATGATGATGTAATGAGAAGAGATTTTACATGTAATGCTTTATATTATAATATAAAAGATAAAAAAATTGTTGATGTTGTTGGTGGTATTGATGATATTAAAAATGGTATAATTAAATCAGTTGGTAATCCTAGAAATAGATTTAGAGAAGATAGATTAAGAATTTTAAGAACATTTAGATTTGCTGCTAGAACTAATTCTAAAATAGATTCATCTACAAGTGAAGCAATTAAATTAGATAATAGATTAAATGGGATATCTATATATGATGATGTTACACAAGAAAGAATAAATGATGAATTTTATTCAATGCTTGAATGGTCTTATATAAATAATGATATAGAAGCTTGGTTGAGATATCTTAATTTATTAAAAGAATACAAAATGTTTGTTAGAATGTACCCAGGTGTTGTTATATCAACAAAATTTAAAAAAACATTTAATGATATTATCATATTTGCTAATTTATTTATTAATAATAATGTTAATGAAAAATTATATAATAAAATACATGATGATTTTAAATTACAAAATAGAGTTATTCATGGTTTAATTTATTTAATTAAATTATTTAATTTATTAAATGATGATAATATTGAAAAAATATATAATCCTGATAATAAAAATAATATTTATAATATGTATTTGAAAAAAACAGATATAAATATTGATGATGAAACAATTTTTGATTTTCTTATTTTAAATAAAGTTAAAAAACATTATATAAATGTTTTTTTAGAATATCATATAACAACAAGTTCTAAATCTGTTGTTGATATGGGATTTAAAGGTAAAGAAATAGGTGAAGAATTAAGAAAAATAGAATGTAAAAAATTTAAAAAAATGTTATGAAAGAAAATTTAGTCCAATATCCAGCATCTTTTTTTAGAGATAATAGAGAATTATTATATAAAATAAAAGTTGATAAAAAAACATATTCAGATATTATTAAAATAATATTGAAAAAATTATTTAAATGGGTAGATGGTGATAATGATACAATAGGTGGTGTTTATGATACTGGACTTAATGGTGATATTAATGGTAGAAGTTTATTGAATTTTTTATATTCAAATTATACAAATACTAGTATTTTAATTAATTGGATAAATACACAAATTATAAATGATGTACCTGGTTATAATAAATTTACTCAAATTGATTTTTATTTAAGTGAATGGAAAAATGAATTAAATAAATTATTTATTATATTATTAAATAATCATGAAGAAATATTTGCAAATAATTCAAAAATTTTAAGAATAATTCTAAGAAAATCAGAACAAATGTTAAAAATTGGAGATACTGCCGAATCAATTACTGTTAAAAGATTAAAAGAATCTGGTATTACAAATATAAAACAATCAAAAAGAGGAGATGTTAATGATTATGGTAAAGGAATTGATATTGAATTTGAATATAAAGGAGAAAGATATACAGTTCAAACAAAAACATATAAAATATTATTAATAGAACAAAATGAATATATTTTTAAAGAAGTAAGTGGAATAGAAAAATATGATGTAGATTTTATATCATTATATAATAAAAATCATGGTTTTTATATGTTTGATTTTGATGATATTACGATAATAAATAGTGGTTCATTAAAAGTTCCAATTAATAAAAAAAAGAAATTAAGAAAATAATAAACATTTAATATATTTTTAAATAACCATAGTATGGATGATTATGATGATATATTAGGTATAGAAGAAAATAATGATGATGGATATAAATTTGAATTTAGATCTATTTTTAAAATAATTGATAATAATAGATTAAAAGTTAAATTTCATAAACTATTTAAAAGAAGTTTAAAAAAAAACGAAAAAGAAATTAATATAATTACAATTAATCCAATTGATATTAATGATATTGGTGGATTAGAATTATCAGAATTCAAAATAAATAAATTATATGATGGTGAATTTATTATAAATTATTATAGTAATAAAAAATATGATATATTTCTAAAAAAATATAAATAAAATGTCAAAAGAAAAATATGCATTATATGCTGATCTATTAAGAAAAATAGAATCAACAACATTATATAAAGAAAAACCAATTGAAGGAGATTTAGTTAAACAAAGAGATCAAGATATTCTTAAATTAAAAGAATTAATATCTAAAGAATTAGAATCCGATGGTATAACAAAAATTAGAATTCATGGTATGTTATTAAAAAGATTATGATAATATTAAACCAGGTGATTTCCATTCTTTTTGTTTTGTAATTTCCATGAATTGTTCTGTTGTTAAATTGTTTGGATCCCAACCTTTTAATTTTGCATAATTTGTTTTAAATGTTTCTCTTAACATTTCTATTTCTTTTTTATCCATTATTTTATCCATAATATTTATTTTTTTTTTAAACAATTATTGTTATTTTTTTTATATATTAAAAATATATGGTCAATGGATAAAAATATTAATATAGATAAAATAAAAAGCACTGTTCAATTAATTTTAAACAAAAATCATAAATTACCAGAAAAAAGAAAAATGATATGTAAATTATATGGTTCAAGACCTGTAATTGAAATGGCATGTCCAATTTGTGGTGATTCATCAAAAAATACACATAAAAAACGTGGTAATTTATATTTAAATAATTTATTTTATGTTTGTTATAATTGTGGTACTAAAATGAATTATGTTAAATTTGTAAATAATTTTGGATTTAATATAGATATAAATGATAAAATCAAATTATATGAAATAATTGATAAAAATAATGATTATGTTAATGATACAAAGTATGATTTATCTGGATTAGATAAAATTATGGATTTAAATAAAGTAATTGATTTTTATAATAAAAAAAAAGATAAATTATATAATATATCCCCATTACAAAAAAATTCAATTGTTGATAAATATTTAAGACAAAGAAAAATATTTAATGATAAAAATATTTATGAAGGATTATATAAAATAACAGATAAATGGATTGAACCTGTATTAATTATATTAAATAAATATGATGATAAATTATTGAGTTTTCAACTTAGAAATTTAAAATCAGATAAAAAAAAGAGATTATATAAAATATATGATTTTCAAACTATTTATAATTATATAAATGAAGAAAAAATTAATGATGAAGAAGCAATTCCATATAATAAATTATCTCATTTATATAATATTTTAAATATAGATTTTTATAAAAAAATTACAATATTTGAAGGATATTTAGATAGTACATTTTGTCCAAATAGTATTGGAACAACTGGTGTTGATACAGATTATAGTTTTTTAACTGAAAGTGAAGAAATAGATATTAGATTTTTTTATGATTATGATAAAGTTGGTAAATATAAAACATTACAAAAATTAAAAGAAGGATATAGTGTATTTTTATGGAATAAATTATTTAAAAATATATCAAAAGGTAATACAAAATTAGAATATAAATTAAAAAAATCTATTAAAGATCTAAATGAATTAGCTAAAACTACTAAGGATTTAGATATTTATAATAAATTTAAATTAGAAGAATATTTTTCAATTGATGAATTTGATAAAATTTGGTTATAATTTATAAATGTTCAAAAATTGAAAATTATGACTTACTGTCATTGATTTACATTGTAATGTTATATATTGTTTTGAATATGAAATATTTACAACATTACATTTTTCTTTATGATATTTGAATTTTAATCCTTTTTTTAATTTATAAATATTTGTTATTAATTTATTGTCTTTTATTTTCCATAATTTATCTTTAATATAATCCCATTTTGAATGGATAATAGTAGCATATATATCAGTTCTAACAATAACGTCCTTATTCATTGCATTAATATATGTAATATATTTAGAATTATTATTTATATAAACTAATTTATCACCTTTTTTTATATCAGATATATCCTTTATTTGTTCTATTTTAAATCCTTTATATTTGTTTATTTTTGTTTTTTCTGTGGTGTTCTTTTTATACATACCACTGGATAATAATACATATAAACTAGCGTGTCCTATTGATTTATCTTTAATATTTTCGTATGAAACATAATTACCATCAATTGATTTTACTATTCCAGTTATATAATTAAATTTTATTTTATAACCAATTTTAATATTTTCTATTTTAGTTATTTTTAACCACCCATTATCATTAGAATTTTTTTTTGTTTCAAAATTTTTATTCTGTATTTTTTTTAAAATATAAATATTTTTATTATTTTTTAATAAAATTGTTAAATTTATTATTTCGGTATCATTTGTTACAGCTATTACATTATTATTATTTATACTATTTATTTTAGCAATTTTAATTAAATGTTTATTTAATATTTGAATTTTATCATTTAATTTTAATTCACTAATATCATCTACTTTTTCCCATATTTTTTTAAAAACTTTATTTTGTTTGATATCTCTATCATGTATAGCCATAGTTTCTTTTTTACCATCTACATTAAATTTAATATAAAAAAAATTGTGTTTAATATCATTTACTTTTCCTATATATTTAGCTATTGAATAATAGTTAATTTTAATTATATCGTTTTTTTTAACATCTTTTATATCTTTAACTAATTCCCATAATATCTTGTTCAGTAAACCATTTTCAATTTTTTTTCCTAATGACTTCACTTCATCTACATTATAATTAGATGACGTTTTTTTTTCTATATATATATCATATATATCTAAATTCAAATAAATAATTGTTCCATCTATTTTTTTTGCTGTAACATACATTGATGTTTTATCATCAATTGTTAAATATGATACATTTTTTCTATTATATTTATGAATTAATTTAACTTTATCATTTTTTTCTAATACATTTAAATCATTGATTTTTTCCCATTTATCTAATATTTTATCATCATTATTATTATTTTTATGTTTAATTTTAACCCAATTTGTTGTATAATTATATAAACTTGTATAATAAATTAATTGACCATTTGATAATCTAAATTGTGTACTATATTTATCATCAATTTTTACAATTTCATATTCTCTTTTAAATGAATTATAATATTTAATAGTATCTCCAATATCTATATTTTTAATATTAGATATTGTTATTTGTTTCCAATCTTTATCATCTTCTTTAGTTTTATTATCTTCTTTATCTTTTTTAGTTTGAATTTTATAAATTTTATCTTTTTCTGAAATTAAAATATAAAAATGTGAAATACCATTTTCATATTTAAATGCATCAATATCATCTATATAATCAACTTCTACAGAATATGAATTAAATTGAACTATTTTTCCAATAGGATTTTCTATTTCTATTGTTTTACTATATGTTTTCGTATAAATATATTTTTTTCCATGATATTGAATAATGTCACCAATTTTTAATTCTTCAATACTTTTTATTTTTTCACCTATTTTTAATGGTTGTAATGTTTTATCAATTGAATATTTTTTTTGTTCTTGTTCTTTTTTATAACAAGATAATATTTCATTTTTATAATATACAATATTATTTATTGTAAAATATTCATTATTAACATCATCAATTTTACCATAACGATATTTTGATGTATCATCAAATTTATTAAATTTAATATAATCATTTTTCTTAATATCATCAATATTAATTCTTTTATAATTTTTATCAATATTATTATCAATTTTATATTTTTTATCAATTAATATATTTTGTGATATTAAAAAATTTCTAAATGGTATTTTTATTTTTTTATTTGAAATAGATATAATTATATTTTGTTTATTTATTTTATCTATAATTCCATATGTTTCTCTAGTTTTATGATATATTGGAATATCACATTCAACTTCATATAAATATAAAATTCTTTTATTTTTATCATCTATATCTTTTTTTAAATATTTTTTATCAATTCTTATTGATTTATTATTTAATACTGAATTAAGTTTAAATCTTTTTTTTTCATTATGATATGTAATTACTAATAAGTTGTTATCTATATCAATATCATCAATAATACTTTTACCATATTTAAAATACCAAACTGGTTGATATATATCTAAATCTGATTTTTTAGGAATAACCCAATTTTCATTAGGTTCATGTCTTTTCCATTGTGGTTTTAATTTTACATGATTAGATTTTAAATATTTTATCATATATTTCCATGCTTCTTCATAAATAGGTTTTATTTTATTTGATAAAATACTAATATTAATATGTTTTTTAATATCTTGTAATAAATTTATATCAAGATTTGAAACAACATTTTCTATTACTTCATTTGGTATAACTGAAATATCATTTTCTATTTTTAAATTTAATATAGATTTTTTTCTTAATTCTTCATTCTTTTTTTCTTCTTCTTCTTTAATTTTTTTTCTAGATTTACCTATAACTGGTTTACTTTTAAATTTAATTGTTGTAAAAACAATATCATTTTCTTTATCATAATACAACCAATCAACATCAGTTGGTAAAAATATATTATTATTTTTTGGATTATCAATCCAATCTTTTAAAATATTTGATAATATACTTGGTGATATTGTTACATTAAATTTTTTAATTTCCTTAGTTAGATCTTTAACTGTTAACCATTCATCTTTATCTAATTTTGAAACAACATCATGTATAGCATCTTTTAATTTTTTATTCTTATTTATTTTTATTCTTATATTTTCATTTACATTAAAAATCATTCTTTAATAAATTTATTGTTTTTTCATCTAAATATTCATCCCAACCTTTATATCTATTAAGATTTTGAACATATATTTTAACTTTATCTATATCATCTTCACTAAATGTATTATATATAAATTCTTTAGTATTTAATCCATATGTTAAAGATCTTTCCAAATAACCCGGTGTTTCAAAATAAAAATCAAGCATAGGATATTTTTTAACTTTTAAATAAATGAAAAATTTAGTTTTTAAAAATCTTTTTTCCAAACTAAATTTACCAGGTAATACTTTTGAAAGATAAAATTTCTTTTTTGTTTTATTATATTTAGTTAAAACAACATAATATATTTTATTTAAATCTACAATTTTTTTTAATTCTTTTAATCCTTCATCTTTATTATAAATTACCTTTTCATCTGATTTTTTATTTTCTTCTTTTTCCCATTTTTTCTTTTTCTTTTGTTTTATCATTCTTTCTTGTAATTTAGTTGGTGCATATTTTTTATCCCAACCTCTAATAACATCTAATTTTAATGCATTAGTAATATCTATCATTTTTAAGAAACATTCATAATAATACATTTCACCATTTGATGGTTTTGCTTTAATTTTTTCTTCATCAATAAGAATTTGAATTTCGTCTACTATATCATCAGCATCATCTGGGTGATCTAATATAAACATTTTTCTAACTAATTCTGATGTTATAGGATTTTCTCCTTTTTTAAAAGATTGTTTTTCATATTTTGATAACATTATATCATCATCTTCATTTACTTTAAATGTTTTTGGATTATAAACAAATCTACCATCCCTTATTTTCATCCATCCATTTTCTTTTAATTTTTGAATTTTTTCATTATCTAATTCTGATTTAATTCTTCTTCTAGATTTTCCTAATACACCTCTTTTTTTAGTTAATTTAAAATTATTTTTAATTAATTTTGTTTTATTATTCCATAATAACCATTTTTTATCAAAATCTAAAAATATTGAATTATTATCTTTTTTTGACCATAAGTATAGCATTCTATTTAATAAATCAGGTGTAATATAAATTTTATATTCATTTCTTAATATATTACATATTTCACCTAAATTATATGAATCATCTTTATCTAAATTAATAACTATATCATGTATAGCATCTCTTATTTTTTTATTTGACTTTATTTTCACTTCTTCATTAATTAAAAGATACATTTATTTAATTTATTTTTTTATATTAACAGAATCTTTTAATCTATTAATACATTCAGTTTTACCAATTATTTCCATAATATCAAAAATATCAGCACCAAAACCAGCACCAGTAATAACTAATCTTAATGATGGCATTGCTACTCCAAAATTATAACCATTTTCTTCTATAAATTCTTCAAATGATATTTTTAAATTATCTTTTGACCAATCATAAACAGTTTCTAATTTATCAGCTAATTTAACCATCATTTCTGGTGAATTTGGTTTCCACTTTTTCTTTAATGTCTTTCTATCATATTTTGATGGTTTTTCAAATAAATATTTAACATTATTATATATATCTTTAATAAAACTTGATTTACCTTTACCAAATTTAACTAATTTTAATACTTTTTCATATGGTAAATCAATACCTTTTTCTTTTAAATATGGTATTAATTTATCTGCAATTTTTTCATCATCAACTAAATTTAAATGTTCTTTATTAAACCATTTAGCTTTATCCATATTGAATTTAGCACCACCTTTTTGTACTCTTGATAATGAAAAATCATTTATTAAATCTGACATAGTATAAACTTCTTTATCATTACCTGGATTCCATCCTAAAAATGCTAAAATATTAATTAACGCTTCAGGTAAATATCCTTCTTCTCTATAACCCATTGATTTATTATTTGATATAGGATCATCCCATTCTAATGGAAATACAGGAAAACCATATTTATCACCATCTCTTTTACTTAATTTACCATTTCCAATTGGTTTTAATATTAATGGAAGATGTGCAAATAAAGGTGCATCCCAACCAAATGATTCATATAAATAAACATGTAATGGTGCTGATGGCAACCATTCTTCACCTCTAATAACATGTGATATTTTCATTAAATGATCATCAACAATATTAGCTAAGTGATATGTTGGTAAATTATCTTTTGCTTTAAATAATACTTTATCATCTAATGTTGATGTATTTACTTCAACTTTACCCCTAATTAAATCATTAATTATAATTGTTTCATTTGGTTCAAATTTAATTCTTACAGTCCAATCATTTTTTTCAGATAATAATCTTTTAACTTCATCATCTGATTTTGTTAATGAATTATTCATTGACATTCTAGATTCAGAATTATATGAAAAATATTGATTTTCTTCTCTCATTTTTTTCATTTCATCTTCAGTATCAAATGCATAATATGCTTTACCACTATCAATTAATTTTTTATAATAATTAACATAAATATTTTTTCTTTCTGATTGTCTATATGGACCATATGGACCACCAATATGTGGACCTTCATCAAATTCTATTCCTAACCATTCTAATGATTCTATAATATATTTTTCAGCACCTGGTACAAATCTTGTTTGATCGGTATCTTCAATTCTTAAAATAATTTTACCATTATTTTTTTTAGCAAATAAATAATTGTATAATGCTGTTCTAACTCCACCTATATGTAATGGACCTGTTGGACTTGGTGCAAATCTAACTCTTACAGATTCACCAACACTTTCTTTAATTTTTTTAAACTCATTAAAAGATGATAAATTATTTAATATCATAATTATTCTTTTTTTTTATACACAAATCTAATTAAAATAATATTAATAATTAAATTTATTTATATATATAAAAATTAAAAATCATAATTATATTATGAATACCAGTTACCACTTTTCCATTTAATTACACACTCTGGACAAGCAATATCAAATTTTTCAACTGTTTTAATAATATCCCAACCTTTTTGAATAAATGATTCAGTTGCTAACCATTCTTCTTCTTTATCATTTACTTGATTTTGACAATGATAATTATCTGTTTTTTCACAAAATCCACATTTAATAGTTAAATATAATTGAAGATTACTATTTATTTTATTTCTTAATAAATCAGTATTATCTATATCTGTAAATTTTTTCATATATTTTATTTTTATTTTTAAAAAGGTAATTTATTATCATCATAATATTCTAATATTCTAAAGGATTCATCATCAATATAATAATTATGTAATAAATTAATATCACATATATTAATTTTTAATTTTTTGCTTATTTCACCATTATAATTTTCAATAACATAGGGTATAACACTAATATAAGTATCAGATTTTGATTTAATGGGTGTTATATTTTTATATTTTAATTTTTTTATATTTAAAGATTCAATTTCTAATACGTCATTTAAATATGATTTAATATAATCTTTTATAGATGATGTTGGTTTATAATCAATTTTAGGTAATGTCCATGATGTGTTATTTTTTAATAAATAAACAAAATCATCAGATTTTTTAGTTGGTAAAATAAAATATAATATATCATTAATTTTATAACCAGCTTTCATTAATGCCATTCTTAATAATAAAAGAACAATAGATGGATTTTCTATTTTTTTTATTAATTTAAAATCTGCATTTTTTTTTCCTTTTTTAATATAAAAATTAGCTAAATGAAAAGATATATAAGATAATTCTGGATATTTTGTGTCATGAGAAATTTTATAAACTAAAGATTTATTATTTGTAATTTTTTCACTAGATTCCCATTCCTCTACACCATATTTATTAACATTTAATTTATGCCAAATAATATTTTTTTCTTTAGTTTTTTTATATAATTTAATAATTATATTTCTGTCTGTTGGATATTGTATTTTACTTGATATTTTTACCATTTTTAATCTATTGATATTTTAATAAATTCTATTAAATCATTTACTTTATCTTCACTATCAACTATACTTTTAATAAATGTTTCTTTCTTTTTAAAATCATCTATTAATTTGAAATTAATAAATGGTTTACTATCCATAAACATTTCATAACAATTCATTTGAATTGATTTATAATCAGATATAAGTAAATAAGTAGTATATTTAATATAATTATTGTTTTTTTCATTAATATACCATTTAATTTCTTCATTAACAGTTTGATCAATTACTTTAAATATAATTTTATCATCTTTTGGTATATTTTTATTAGATTTTTTATAACTTATAATTTCATTATAAGCCTTTTTATATTTACTTAAAAATAATTTTACTTGTCTATTAGAAAAACTTTTACCATATATTTTTTTTATAAGTTTTTTAATTAAAACTGGTTTTCTGTTTTCTTTTTTCCATTGATCATTTTGATTTTTAACCAAATCCTTTGTAGTATAAGATATATGATCAGGTGATGTTGTTATATTTAACCAATTTACATTTGATGATATAGATTTAGTTTCATTATCATTCAATATCCTTTTTGCTATAACATCTTTATCATAACTTAAAATTTTATTTAAAATATGAATTAAATTCTTATGCATGTCTAATTTATGCAAATAAATATTTGCTTTTTTTAACTGATTAAAATTATTATAATTACTAACCGTATTTCTTTTTTTTCTTCTTTTTTTAGACATTCTTTTTTATTTTATTTTGAACTACTGAAAATAAAATTTTCATTAAACTAATATTATCAATTGTTTTTATAAAAAGTAATTTATGTTGTTTTTTTAAATATATATTTAAATATTTTTTATCATTTTTTAAATTTATAACTAATGTTAATGATATTTTAATATTTTGTATATTATAATAAGATAAATATATTGAATTATTTTGTATTTCCCATTTAATTTTATTAGATATTGTATCATCAGTTATTTGATTTATTATTTCATGATCTGTTTTTTTTCTATTTATTATTAAATTATCTCCCCCAATACTAAGATTTGTTTCTTTTCTATTAATATGAATTTTAATTTTATTGTCAACAATAATAATATTTTTAACCATTTTATTATTTTCAATTTTAAAATTACCATTTAAAATATATTTTTTTTTTCTAAAAAAATTATCAATTAACCATTTTAACCAACCATATTCATTATTATAATCATCATTTTTATTACTTTTATTTAATAATTGACTACCAGTTAAAGATGGGATCCAAGGACATACTAAACTAGGCATTGATATTGGTGGATTTTGAAAATCTAAAATAGTTTTAATATCATCTGATGAATACATATTTGGATTATTAATAAGTTCTCCATTAATATTTGTTAAAAATTTAATAAAAAATTCTCCTTCATCACCATATTTTCCATTATATCCATTACGATTATTATATATTTTTTTTAATAGATTAGTATCTCTTTTAAAATGTTTTGTATATGCAAAATTAAATAAATAATATTTATCATAATCTGTTAATGTTGGTGTTATATCAAAATATCCATCCCTTTTTACCATTATCCACTTTTTTTTAAAAATAATTATTTTTTAAGATAAATTAAAATTTCTTTTTATATTTATTTTTACCTTTATCTATTTCAGTATCGTTATAATTAACACCAAAATAATTATCTGTAGATGTAATTATTTTAACATCTTTTTCTATTATACCATAAGTTCCTATTTTACCAGATCTAAATACACCACTAACCATTGTACCATCTAATAATCCACCATAAAAATAACTATTTACAATTGTTGATGATTGTTCTACATTACAATTTTCTATTTTAGAATTAAAAACATCACTACCAATTATATTACAATTATGCAAATGATTATTTTTAATATCACAATTCTCAAAATCACAATTTATAAATCTACCTGATACAATTGTACAATTTATAAATCTAATATTATTTATATCTAATATTGCTTTAAAATCAGCATCTATTATTTCAATTTTTTTACTTTCAGTATCATAATTTATTATACAATCTTTTAAATTATAAACATTTGATATTAAATTATATAAATCATCATAAAAATAATTATAATAAGATTTTATAATTGTTATTGAATCATTTTTATCTACTTCTAAACTTATAGATGGAAATTCAGCAATAAAATTTTCTACTTTTTTAAATTTTTTAAAATTATTAATATTTTTATTTAAATAAAGTAATAATTCTTTTCTATCTTTATCATCAATAATAGCATCAATACTATTCCATGATAATATAATAAAATAATCTAATAAATTTAATATTTTTGTTGTTTCTAAATGATAATTAGTACCACCAATATATCTAAATTCTAATCTACCCTTTTTTATTTTATTTAAATTAATTCCTCTATATTTTGTATCTGGTAATTCTATATTATTTTCTATTATATGAGATGCACTACCAACAAAATCAAAATCTTTATATGGTATAATATTTTTTATAGACATTGCATAAAAATTATCCTTTCTTTCAGGAAAATAATCATATATCATATCTTCATCTACATTTAATATAATTTTTAATAAATTTATTTTTTGAATATCTTTATGTTCATCATCAAATGAAATATTTATATGTAATGAACATTTATCATTAGTATTTGCATAATTTTTTAATATTTTTAATATTTTTAATAAAATTATTCTAGAATCAATATAAGGCATAGGACCAGTTATTAATTCCACTAAATCAACACCACCTGACAAATCTGGTTCAATTTTGAAATTCTTATCATCCACATTCATACTTGAATGATATTTTCTATAACCATGAACTTTTATCGGATATAAATCTCTATTTAATAATTCTAAAAGTTTATAATATGATTTTTCTGTGTAAAATTCAAATTCAAATCCTATAATTGCTTTTGTTAATATATTCCAATCATTAATATACTTTTCTGTAAATTTTTGCATTAAAAAAATTTTTTTTATTATATTTTATATATTAAAAAAATAAATTATAAAATTAAATATGCCCACCATCATATATAGTCCAATTATAATTATTTATAAGATCATTTCTATATGTTTGTCCAGTATTACTATATTTACTAGATCCAAAATGAACTACAATATCATCATTTGGATTACCATTTGAAAAAACTTCTAATACATCATCATATGAAGATGTTGATAAAATACAATTATTAAATAAATATAACATATTTGTAACACTAGATATATCCCAACCAGTTAAATCAACTGTAATTGTATTACTATTTCCAACACTAAAAAACATATATTTCATATTTTCAACATTTGAAACATCCCAATTAGATAAATCTATCGATGTTAGATTATCACAACAACAAAACATATATGACATATTTTCAACACTTGATGTGTCCCAATTCTCTATACCATTTGTTGATAATGATGATATTGTAGAATATTTAAATGTACCAACCATTGATTTTATATTTGATGTATCATTTCCCCATGTTAAATTTAAATTTGATATGTTACTTGATAAAAAAGTATAATTTAATGATATAACTTTTGATACATCCCATGATGATAAATTTAAAGATGATAATGTACATGAAGAAAATGTTTCATTCATTGATTTTAATTCTGTAGTTGTCCAATTTGATATATCAATTGTTGTTAAATTATGACAACCATTAAACAATGAATCCATATTTGTAACTTTTGAAACATTAAAATTTGAACCAAATTGTATATTATCTAAATTTCCACAATTATAAAAAGTAGATTTCATATTTATTAAACTATTAACATTTGTCCAATTTAATGTTATTCCAGTAATATTTACTATATCATTAAATGTACCTTCTAAATTTTTAAGATTATTTACTGACCAATTAGAAACATTTAAAGATGTTAATGAATGACAAGAACAAAACATATATTCCATATATTTTAAATTAGATACATTCCAATTTGATAAATCTAAATTATTTATTTTTACACAATCTTTGAACATATATTCCATATTTATTACATTATTAACTGACCAATTATTTATGTTACCAACAGTAGTTAATTTATAATCACCATAAAACATTCCTCTCATTTTAGTAACACCAGATACATTCCAATTTGATAAATTTAATGATGTAATTTTATTATTACTTGCTAACATATAACTCATTTTAGTAACGGATCCAACGTTCCAATTTGTTAAATTTAAATTTGAATTACACTCATTAAATGTAAAACTCATATCTGTAACTTTTGAAACATCCCAATTTGATACATTAATATCAGTTGTTAAACTTTTACATACATTAAATAAATATTTCATATCAGTAACTTTTGATGTATTCCATGATGATACTGATGTAAACGTAGTTATACTTTCACAATTATTAAACATAACAGACATATCTGTTACATTATTAGTTGTCCAGTCACTTACATCTAATGTTGTTAAAGATTTACAATTACTAAACATACATGACATATTTGTTACATTATCAGTATTATCCCAGTTACTTACATCTAATGTTGTTAAAGATTTACAATAATTAAACATATATTGCATATTTGTAACACCAGTTACATCCCAATTACTTACATCTATTGATGTTAATTTAGAACACCAATTAAACATATATTGCATATTTGTAACTTTTGATGTGTCCCAATTTGATGTATTAATTGTTGTTAATACAGGACACCAATGAAACATATGTTCCATGTTTTCAACTTTACTTGTATTCCAATTCATATTTGTTAATCCAGTTAAAGATTTACAATAATAAAACATATATTTCATATTTGTTACATTATTAGTTGTCCAAGTAGTTAAATCTAAAGATTTTAAAGATGTACAACCATAACAAAAATTGGAAAAATCAGTAACACTAGATGGATTCCAATAATGTGTATATAAGTTTTCTAAATTATCACACCACATAAACATTTCGCTCATATCAGTAACTTTAGAAACATTCCAATGAAAAACACGAATTAATTTAATTTTTTTACAAGATTTAAACATTCGACTAGTATTTACAATATTATCTGTATCCCAATAATCAGTATTACTTAAACCTGTTAATGATATACAATAATTAAACATATCACTAGTATCCGTAACACCTGTTAAATCCCAATTGCTTAAATCCATTGATATTAAAGAAGTGCAAGATATAAATGTTTTTTTCATATTAGTTACACTACTTGTATCCCAATTTGTTACATTTATATTTTTTAAATTTTTAGCATACGCAAATAAACCTTCCATATTTAATACTTTACTTGTATCCCAATTAGTTACTGATATTGTATCAATATTCCAACAATTACTAAACATATATTGCATATCAGTTACTTTTGCTGTATTCCAATTTGATCCAATATTAAGATATTTCATAGTTTTACAATTATAAAACATATTTTTCATATCTTGAACATTACCAGTATTCCAATTATTTAAATAAAAATGATATGCTTTTTCACAATTAACAAATACAGAAGACATATTAGTAACATTATTAACGTACATATTACTAGCCTTAATATCTAATAAATTTTCACAACCATAAAACATATTTGATATATTTGTTACAGTATTAGTACTAATTGAACTAGATTGTGGAATTTCTAAATTATAAAATGTTTTTAATGATGAACAACCTTTGAATGTTCCTTCTAATGTTGATGTTGTTCCTACAACCCAACCAATAAAATTTACTTCTTCTAAATTTTGACAATTTAAAAAACTATATGTTTCATTATTTAATTTTAAAGGATTCCATGTATTTATTTTAATTAATTTATATTTATCACCACTATTATTAAAATCAAATCCTGTAATAGTTCCTTGTATTTTTACATTATAAATACCTTGTGATGAATATCTATGTGTAATATCAGAACTATTATATGCTGTAATATGAGATGAATGTCCATCACCCCAACTAACATTGAAATCATATGTACCACTAGATATTAAAGGTAATTTAATTGAATCATTTGCTGATACTCCATTTTTTGTAGTATCCCATAAACTATCAAAATAAATATCTGTTATTATAAATACACATTTTTTATCTGAACTAGCACTATAATTACCCCACACTGGATAATTTTTTAATATTATTTCACCATTATCTAAAAATTGAATTTCACCTTTCATTAAAAAATATTATAATTTCAAATTATATATTAATAATGTATGATCATTAATTTTTATCAATTTCAACAGCTAAACAAATTTCACCTTGTTCTTGAATTAAAGTATTCATATCATCAAATGAAATATATGCAAAACCATTATGTCCCCATTCTCTACCCCAACTATTTTTAATTCTAATTAATTGTTTATCTGTATTTATACCATCTAATAAATAAGCATGACCACCTAATTTATTACCATTTACTTTAATAATACCTTTTTTATTTGGATAAAACATATCATTATACCACCATGTTCCAACTACAACTGGTCCTGTTGTTAATAATGTAGATATTAAAGTATCTATATCCCATGCCCAACTATAACTATTTATAAATCCATTTAATTTTAATATTTTAGCACCTGCTCTTACACTTGTACCATCATAATCTTCACCAACCCATGCATCTATTTTTTGTGCTTCATTATATAAATAATTTGGATCTATTGGAAATTTACCACCTTTTCTACTACTTTTTTGTGTAATTGGTCCAGCTGCTAACCAATGTGTCCAACTATATGCAACACATTGTGGTGTGTTTCCTTGATTTCCCCACCAACCATTTGTCCACCAATATTTATATTTTATATTAGGTGTTTTTTTAGGTAATAATGATTTTATAAGATATTTATTATCTCTTTCATCAATTTTAATAATTCTACCTAATTTTGATTTTAAATTCTCCATAATTATATTTTTTAATATATATATAAAATTAAAAAATATTTATTTTATGAAATACTTACAATTATTTGAAAAATATAAAAATTATAAAGAATTATCTTCTAAAGTTAAACAATATGAATTAGATAAAATTGATGATATTATAATTAAAGATTTTCAATATGATGGTTTAATACCATATATTGTAGGTGAAAATTATTTATATGAAATTGATACATCAGCAACAGATAAATGGTTAAATTAATGAAGATTTGGATGGAGAAGAAAATATAACTACTGATAAATTTATAAACCCAAAATATATTACAAAATTATAATTTTATTTATTTTTTAATAAATATTTATTTTAAATAATTATTTAATAAAATATTTAAATTCAATTTTTTTACATTTAACACATCTTCTTTCATTTGTAATTGCATAATCATGTTCCATTATACCAAAACCTTTTTGCACCCATTTATGATTACAGGTTGTTTGTTTATACCATCTAAAAATAATACTTAACAATAAATAAAAAATATTGCTATTATTATGTATTTTGTAAATTTTTTGCATTATAAAATTTATTTTATACGTTTAATATCAATCATTTCAGTTATTTCATACATAGATTCATTAATTTTAAGTTCTTTAACTAATTTATTAAAATAAGGTGAAAATTTAGGTAATTTTGATCTTTCTAAAATTTCTTTTTTACCATTTTTATAAGTGATTTCGTATTCTTCCATATTTTTTTTTATTTTTTATATCATTATATTAATTTTTTGTTTATTTTTGTATCCTGAAATGGAAAAAAAACAACTTTTTCATTTTATATATATAAAAAAGAAAAATTATTTTGGTAGTATAAAAAATTATATTATCTTTGTAAAACAATTAAAAATTATAAAAATGATGACTTTTAGTAAACATAGTAAATTTTCGTCTTGGTTTTCAAAAAAAATCGGGCTTGGGAATTCTGTTTATTAAAAATAGTTAAAATAATTTTTAATTAAATAAAAAAACCCAAGCTTTTTTCAAAGTTTGGGTTTTTTTATTTTAGTTCATATTCGTTTGTAGCTCAGTTGGTAGAGCACCTGACTTTTAATCAGGGAGTCGAGGGTTCGAACCCCTCCAGACGAACAAAAAGGTGCGGTAACTCAGTTGGTAGAGTGTCAGATTGAAGATCTGATGGTCGTTGGTTCGATCCCAACCCGTACCACAAAGGAGAGTTGGCAGAGTGGTTGAATGCGGTGGTCTTGAAAATCATTGATCCTGTAAAGGATCCGTGGGTTCGAATCCCTCACTCTCCGCAGATTTTATATGGTGTTAGTAGCTCAATGGTAGAGTTCCAGATTGTGGTTCTGGCCGTTGCGGGTTCGAATCCCGTCTAACACCCAAAATGGAAGGACAAGCCAATAGGTGGTGGCCACGGTCTTGAAAACCGTTCGGAGATAACGACTCGTGGGGGTTCGATTCCCTCTCCTTCCGCATAAATTGGTCTGTAACTCAGTTGGCAGAGTATCACACTTTTAATGTGAGAGTCGTGGGTTCGAACCCCACCAGACCAACAAAAAAAAATATTAAAATGAATAAAAATGAAATAAAAAAAATTATTTATAAAAATAAACCAATTGCATATTTTGATAAAATTAGAATAGGAATTGCTTATTATGAAACTGTTATAAATAATTTAAAAATTTATTTTGAAATACCTGTTAATGATATGGGTGATGCTGATTTTTATAAAGAAATGGATGCTAAACTTTTATTAAGATGGGTTGTATAATAATATACATACGTCTGTAGTTCAATTGGTAGAATATCGGTCTCCAAAACCGAGGGTTGAGGGTTCAAATCCTTCCAGGCGTGCAAAGGAAAGTTACCCAAGTGGTTGAAGGGGACGGTTTGCTAAACCGTTAGGTCGTTAATAGCGGTGCGAGGGTTCGAATCCCTCACTTTCCGCAAAAAAAATTAATTTATGTACATAAGAAAAACAAAAGATAAATTTTTTATTGAAAATAAATATGGGTTTGATGGAAAATTTATTCGATTACCCATTAATTTTGAAACAGAGAAAGAATGTAATAAAAAATTAAAAGAATTAAATGATAAGGTTGAATATAGTCAAAATAATTTAATTTTAGATCCATTTGGGTGGTTAAATTATTATAGAAAAATAAAAAAAAGAATTAAAATTTGATATTAAAATTTAATATATAAATAAAAATATAATTTATTTAATGCATAAAAAAATTTTAGAATATTATAATATTAATAATGACAAAGAAAATAACACTGAAAATTTACCAGAAATAACTGGTCAACAAGGTTCTCCATTAGTTGATATTAGTGTTAATAAAAGTGGAAATAAAATTGCATCTGTAGATGGAAGAATTCATATATGGGATTTTAATAGTGGCAGTAAATTAAGAAGTTTTTTTACACCAACAAGAATGACTAGTATATCATTTATAGATGATAATACTGTTGTATCTGGTAATGCATCAGGTATGATACAAGTATGGGATGTTAATACAGGAAAAATAAAAAGATCTTTTTTACGTTAAAATGGTTGATTTTTATTTACTTTTAATGTTTTATTTAAAACATCTGTTTTTTTTTATTATAAAAGGAAATAAATAAAAAATAAATAAAATGAAAATAAGTAAAAAAGATTTTAATAATATTTCAATTTTTTTAGATAATATAGAAAAAGTAGATTTTACTAGATTGAATTTAGATGAATTATTCGATAATATTCCACAATCTGTTAAACACCAAATAAGAAATGATTATAAAGGTATTGAAAATATTAAAATATTAAGATTATTATATCAATTAGATTCTGTTAGAAGTAGATATAATATAACATTAAAGCAATAAAAAACACATTAACAACAAGTTGTATTTTTTAACTTTTATATAATAATATATACTTTAAAATATTTTATTAAAATATGAAGAATATGAAGTTATTTATTATATTATTATCATTTACAGCCTTTGTAATTGCTGGTACAGCAGCATACTTTAGTGTATTTGGTTTATCAAAATTATTTGCCGGTGCTGGATTATCAGCTTTAATTTTATTTGGAACATTAGAATTTGGTAAAATCGTTAGTGTTAGTGTATTATACAGATATTGGAAATATTTCAATTGGTTTATTAGATTTTTATTTACTTTTATGATTATTGGTATAATGACTATAACATCAATGGGTATTTATGGTTTTTTAAGAAATGCATATGATAAAACATCAAACCAATTTAGTAATGTAGTTAAACAAACAAAAATTTTAGATCAAAAAAAGAAAGCATATAATATTGAAATTAATAGATACCAAACCGAGATTGATAGTAAAAATAAGCAAATTGATACATATTTAGATAATAGATCTACACAAGAACAATTAGTATCAAATTTATATAATAAGAGTGCGGATACTACATTATCAAGTAGTCAAAGTTGGGTATATAGAAAAAGAGCAAAAGAAACTCAGGATAATATTAAAGAATATAATGAACAAATAACAATTTTAAGAAACAAAAATAATGATATATATTTAAAAATTAATTCACTTAATGATTCTATTACAAAAATTGATAATAATATACTTGAATTAGAATCATCTGATATTGCTGTTGAAATTGGACCATTAAAATATTTATCAGATTTAACGGGTCAACCAATGGATAATGTTGTTGGTGGATTAATATTTTTAATTATGTTTGTATTTGATCCATTTGCTATATTATTAATAATTGTATCAAATAGATTATCATTAGTATTAGAAGAAAAAAATAATATGAAAAAAACTAATTTAATAGAACAAAATAAAACTGAAAATAAAACTGAAAATGAAACCATTATAAATAAAAATAATGATACAATTAAAAAAGAAACAGAATTAAATAAAAATGAAAATGTTAAAGATAAAATTGAAGAAAATGATATATTTAAAAATATAGAACCGAATTTTTCTGAATTAAATTCATTAAATGATTCATTAAATAAATTAAAAGATTCATTGTCATCTATTGAAAATAATGAATTACCAAAAAATGATGATATTAAAATAGATTCAAAAGATTCTATTGAAAATAATGAATTGCCAAAAGATATTGAAATAGATTCAAAAACTGAAATAGATTCAAATAATGAAAAAGAAATTGAAAATAATAATTCTAA
>Ga0256827_10000279_pt1 | contig 30580 bp, 32 predicted proteins | sample CV84metaG_FD_185977 | JGI IMG/M metagenome (GOLD analysis project Ga0256827, IMG submission 185977) | Hydrothermal vent microbial communities from East Pacific Rise, Pacific Ocean - CV84 | ecosystem: Environmental > Aquatic > Marine > Hydrothermal vents | place: Pacific Ocean: East Pacific Rise...
TTTTCTAGTTTTTAATGCTGTAGGTATTACTAAATTACCATCTGAATCTATCAAACTACTATATATTTTAAATTCTTCATTTAGATTGTCTAGTATCTCAAGTATACCTCTACCTTTAACTTTACCGTCTATTGATCTACTAATAGGAAAAAGTTGATGTATATAATCTTCATAACTAACTTCTAATTTTTTATTATCCTTACCTAAACCAATATCTTCTGATTGTAAATTAAATGAATCTAGTAAAGCTTCTACAAGTAACTTAGGGTCAGCTTTTAATTGTTCAGGTGTATATTTCATACTACTTTTAGAAGTAATATCTAATAATTCTTCAGTAGTAGTAGCTTGTCCTCTAACACCATTAGTTTTTAAATCCTCTACTTTATCTAATATCTTTTGTTTCATAGAAGATAATACAATACCAATAGCTTTGGATCTCTTTTTTTTAGTTTTAATCTTGTTAATTATTTTAGTTTTTAACTTAGCTGTTTTATTAGATGAACTTTCTAATTTTCTTTTAGAGTCATATATAGAAACTAAATTAGGATCAGCATTGATTGCACTATAATACCCTGCTCTATTAGAGCCTGTAAAACCTTTAGATAAAAATTGTTCAACAGTAGGTGCTGTAGTACCTTCAGGAGTATTTTCTTTTATCCAATTTTCAGTAAATTTAATAGTTTTTTGTATACTATCATGATGTGCTTGGTCAATAGTAGCTCTTATTTTTTGTTCAGCTATTTGGTCAAAAATACCACCATCTTCAAATAAATCTTTATCAACCATATTCTTAGAAGTTAATCTACTAGCTTTTTTAGCTTTAGCCTTAGCTTCTTTAGCTTCATTAGATATATTCTGAATAACTTTACCAGTCTTCTTAGTCTGCTCAGCCCCTTCAGTATTACCTTGTTTATCTTGTATAGCTGCTACTTTTTCAAAAGTTTCAGGTAAACCTTCTGTAAATAAATTAGTAGGTTCACTACTATCTGTACTAGTTTGTTGTGTACCAGCTGCTAACTCTTCATTAGTAGGTATGTATACAAAAGGATTATCTTCAGATGTATTGGTAAATATATTTGCACCAGCACCAAAAGTATCAATACTTTCAGATAAAGTCATATTATTTATTTCATCTAAACTAATATTTTTTATTTTTTTATTAAAAGCTGTGTTAAGTTTAGTTTCAAAAGCTTCAATAGCTTGTCTATAGTTATCAGCTTGAACTTGTTCTTCATCAGATAAAGCATTAGAGTTTTCTAATTTATCTAAAGTTTTTTTAAATCTATTTAATACAGCTCTACTTGAACCTAGTTTTAATTCTTTAATATCTCCATCAAAATCTTCAATTTCAGCTTTATCTAGTAATTTGTTATAAGTATCTAATGTAGAATCTTCTGTATCTGATTTAACTAATAATTTATTTAACTCATCTAATACTTCTATTTTATTATATGTACCTTTAACACCTTCACTTCTTACAGATTCAGGTACTTTAACTTTAAGTTCTCCAGTTACCCTATCTGATTCTGTTTCTTTTTCATACTGACCATCTAACACTCTCCTAACTAAAGAACTTTTTTTAACTAATTCATCTAATAATTTAGCATTTTCAATATATTTAGGGTCTGTATTGTCTAAAGTTACTTGCTCATTTACTAAATTATCTATTGTAGTATCTATGTTAGTATTATATCTATCTACGGCTTCTTTAGTTTTTTCATCAGGATTGTTAATATAATTATTAATAACATCTAACTCATCATCAAATAAAGTAATATTATCATGTGCAATATCCTCATTTACTCTAGTATGTCTTGGTACAGGTATATCTTCTTGAGCTTCTTGTATTTTCTTATCTTTGTAATTATTGATGGTCTCAGTACTTTTATCTTTAATTCCTTTAATAGCCATACCACCAATACCCATTTGAGCACCAGCACCTAAACCACCTAAGTAACCCATAAGAGCTTCATCTTGGTTACCTTGGTCATTGATAGTTTCAGAGAAACCTTTACCATCTACAAAAGCTTTAGCACCTAATATCTCACCCCAAGTTTGAAAATATTCTTGAGCACCTTCTCCAGCTCCTTCAGCTACTAGTGTTCCTGCTTTAGTAGCTATATTTTTCATTACAGAAGTTTTACCTTCTTTATTTAAACTACTAAATGCTTTTTTAAGTATTTGGGCACCTTGATCTAAACCTGTAATTTCGGAAAAAGCTACTCTATCTGGTATAGCCATCAACATTTGTAAAGCATACACACCTAATACTTCATCCATACCTACATCAGGACTTTCACCAGCTTTAATTTTTTCAGCTATTCTATCATCTAACACATTATTAGTCATAGAACCTACAGCAGTATGAAATCCTGCATTCTTAGCAATGTGATCTAATCCATTAAGTAAAGTACTTTGATCTTTAAATTTTTCATAAGTAGCTATTTCTTTAGCTGTCATTTTAGTTTTAGCTATCTTTTCAGCTCTTAGTGCTACATCTATTTTACCTAAACTTCTAGCTTTATTAGCTTTATTTAATAATTTAGCTGCTGCTGTAAATTTACCACTACCAACACCATAACTTAACATCATAGGTATAGATTCTATCATAGTATTAGGGTCTGTTAAGACTTTACCTATAGATGTTAGGTAGTCACCGTTTTTCCAATAATCCTTAGCTTCATTTAATACTTGAGTAGAACCTGTTCTATCGTAACCTACCCATTTATCTATATTTTCTTGTTTTTTAACATCATTAAGTAAAGTATTATCGCCTGGTGTAATTACATCAAGAAAGAAGTCAGCTGTATCTACAACAGCTTTAGTAGCACCTGATTGTAAAGCATCCCAAGCACTGTTTTCTAAACCATCAGCATATCTTTGATTAGCTATTGCTGTTAATCTTTTACTATATTCTCTGTTTTTATCATAGTCTTCTTGTGTCTTACCAACATCAGTACCTAGCAAATCTTTGTTAAGTAATTCTGTATAACCACTACCAAAATTAACTTTAGATGCTTCATCTCTTGACATCCAAGTACCATCTACATTTACTCTACTAGCATCAAAAGCTCTATTATCTAGTACATCTTTAGAAGCATTCCATTTTTTTTCCCAATCTTGAGCACCAGTAAATCTCTTCTCTTCTACTATCTCGTAACCATCAGCCATGTATTTATTAAATTTATTATATCTAGCATCAGCACCAATACCTGCTGTACCATATTTATATAAAAATTTTTCAGAACCATCAGGATTGTAACCATCAAATTTCTTTAATGTATATACACCATATTCAGCATTAGGGTCATTAGTAGCTGATTGGTATTGTTTTATTAAATCTTGTGTAGTAGTATTCCTAGCACCTATAATATCTTTATTTTGCATATTATAGTGTCTACCATCAATTTCTGCTTGAAATTGACTATTATTAAGTAAATCACCTTGACCAAAATCTGCAATATTTTCAGAAGCCTCTAGTAACCAATCAACAGCACTAATACCTGCATTAGCAACTTCTTTAGCCCTAATCATATTATTACTATCGTTAATTAATTCACCGTTATCTTCGTATTCTAGTTTACCTTTACGAAAAAGTTCTGCTTTTTTTAATTCAGCTGCTCTCTCTTTATCAAAAGAATTATCCTCAACAGCTAATAAATTATCTGTAAAAGTGTCAACAGAATCTAAATAATATGAATCATTTTCATTAGAGTAATAGTTATCACTCATACCATCTACTAATCCTGCATCTATTTCATCATATATTGTAGTTATTGCCACTTTGTACCTTTATTTATTTGTTATCTTCATATTTTTGTTTAGCAATTTTAGCATCTATTTCTGCTTTTTTAACCTCAGCTTCTAATTTTCGTTGTTTTAAGTTATGTGCTTTCTTCTCAGATTCAGTCATTTTTTGTGTCTTTTTAGCTTTTAGTATAGCAAGTTCTTTATTGTATTTTTCTTTTATAGCTAACTTAGATTTAAAAGTTTCAAAAGCTCTTTTTTCTATATTTTTATTTTGTGTTTCTTTAACCTTTTCAATCTGCTTAACTTTTTTTTGTATAGCTTCATCATATTTATTTAAAACTTTGTTTCTATTTTCATACGCTTTTACTTTACGCTTATTTCTTTGTAACTCAGATAAATTTGAACTATCTATTATAGCTAAAGTTTTATTTAATTTATCTTCAGCTTGTTTCTCAATTAAATCTCTATCTTCTATTAATACTTTAGCATCTTTTTTAGTATAAATATTTTTTTGATATGCTTTCTCTAAATTTTTAAGATACTTATCCTTAGCTTCTACTTTTTTATTATAAGTTTCCCATTGTTTAGTGTAATCCTCTCTTTTTTTATCATTAGTAGATTTTAAATCTGTTATAGTTTTAATTTTATCTTTTAAAGTATCTATAGGGTTATTTATTTTAAATTTTTTACCCATACTTTTTTGATAAGTTTCACTGTCTTTCTGTCTTTTAATATCTTGTTGTAATTCCTCTGTGGCTGTTTGGTTAGTAAGTACAGCTTTAAGTTTATCTGCAACCCAATCTTTTGCATTAGCTACTGAATTAACTACATCCCCATATATAAAATCCCCTGTAGTTTTACTTGCTGTTGTAAAAAATCCATCTTCATTATCTCTATCTTTTTCAGATAATAATTCCATTCTAAGTTTAAGTTCTTTTTCTGGATTACTTAATTTAGTGTCTGTCATAATAGCATTATATTTTTTAAGTAATTCTTCTTGTTCAGGTGTTACTACTGTTTTTATAGCATCAAAAGGTTTTGGTGCTTCACCTACAGGCATATAACTAAGTAAATTACCTTCAGCATCTCTTTTACCTCTAAGTTCTTTAGCTTTTTGTTTTGCTAAATCAAAATTATCGGTGTCTAATTCAGTATGGTCTACACTAGTCTTATCATCTATTTGTTTAGTAGTATAAAAATCTACAGGTTTATTTTTATTAGCTTCTAAAATATCTATTTCTAATTTAGATTTAGCTAAATTTTCAGCTTCAGTTAAAGCATCTTCACCGTGCACAATAGCAAATTGTCTTTTATTCTCAGCTAATCTATTTGCTTCTCTAGTATTTTGAGCTTCTAATTCTTTTTGTCTCATAGCTAAAGCAGAATCTTTAGATCTATCTCTTTGCTGTCGATTCATAATATCAGAAATATAACTTGATAAACCTGTAGCAACACTATTAGTACTCATATGTTGTGATCTCATTGCCATAATTTAATCCTTATATACTTTCTGATAGATTTTTACCAGATTTCTTTTTAATTCTACCATTAGACTGACTCTCCCCTACAGATTCAGATCTAGCTCTTCTGTTATTTTCCATTCTAGCATTATTCTTGAATGTAGCATCTCTTGCTGCTCTGTTTCTATAATCATTATATATTTGATTAGCCATACCAATAGTCTCTAAACCAGACATACCTGTACCTAAAAAATTATTAGCTAAACTTTTATCTTTATATATACCATTATTAATATCTACTTTAGAACCTAATTGATTTACAATTTCTGGGTTATTAGCATCACTCACACTAGGGACTTTATATCCTGTATTACTTGTTGTTAGCATACCCATGGCATCATTATCTGTAATATTATTTATATTAGTTGTATCTACTGAAGTAACACCTGGTGTACTACGAATTTGAGACTGTATAGCTGACCCATCAACTGTAGGAGTAGCTACTGTAGAAGCTATTGGAGCTACCTCACTAGTAGGTGTATTTATATTTTTACCTACTGTATTAGTAACATTAGAATTATCAAAGATACTGCCTGTAAGTCCTTGCCCTATATTACCTGCAATATTACCTAAACCTGTTGTTAAACCACCTAAAGCATTACCTAGTCCATTAAACACATTACCTAAACCAAAATCACCCATAAAAAACCTTTTATATATATTTATTTATAGTATTATATCTAAATTTTAACTACAAGTATATACATTAACCAGCTACAACATTAAGTCTTCTATCTAATTGGTCTGTAAAACCAAAATATTGATTATAGTCATAAATATGTTCACTATGCATTTGAGCATAAATCATATCTGGAGATGTAGCTTCAGCAAAAGAATGATGTTGAGTCATTATCATTGGAGCTGTAATTCCTTGTGATTCATAATAATTAGATAATTTATTATCTATATTTTCATTAGCTATGGCTTCTTTTTTCTCTTCAGCACCTACTATAGCTTGGTATTGACTATATCCATTATACATTATTTTAGATACTTGTGGACCTAATTTTAAAAAATTTTCTCCTAAACTAGCTAAATCATAAATACCATTAAAATCCATATTATATATGGACATACCTATGTTTAATACTAATTTAAATATATCACTATCTATTAATTCCATAGCATACTCCATAACTAAAGTAGTAGCTACTCCCACCACAGCATTGTATATAAGCATACTAGCTGTACAAGCTCCTGGACCTAATAAACACATAGCTGCACCAATCAAAACACCAGCAAATCTTTTGTACCATTTAACTACTACAGTTTTGATAGAATAAGCTATTAGACAAAATGAGTGTTCTTGTGCTGTACAGTACTCCCTAAATCTTAATTTCTGCATTACAAAATAAGGTAAAATAATCCTATGTTCTAAAGCTGTATCAAATACATTTAAATCAAAACTATGTCCTGATATAGTAAAATGACTATTATAATTTGTTATTCGCATTTCCTGATAAACAGTTTCTGTAGTTTGACATTGTATTACTAAAGTACCATCATCTTCAGTAAAAAATTTACTTTGAGACTTTTTAGTCTCACCAGGTCTAACAGTATCATCATGATGTTTTTTTACCTCTATCTTAAAATTATATTCAAATTTTAATGAGCTATCACTAACAAAAGCACTACTAGCATCAGTACCATCTATATCATCTAATATACAGTCTTCTACTAACCAATAGTTTGGTTTTTTATCTATATAATCAGGATTAATTACTCCAGAGTAATAAGCAAATGTTTTAAATAAAGCTCTAGCTAGATAAGCTTCTTCTTTAATGTGGTCATTATACCATTTTTCAGCAATTTCATCAGTTACATTAAAATCTCTATCATTATATTTACCTCCATCATCATCCTCTTCACCAGCTTCTCCTTCTTTAATGATTAAATCCATTAAAGCTACTGGAAGATATTGAGCATCTTCAGCATCATAATGTTTAACTTCTACTATATACGGATTTACTAAACTTAAACCATTAATTAAATAAGCATTATCAATAATATCTTCGTCATCTTCATCTTTTTGTGTCAAGGTTTCTTCAAAATCATCAGCACTTAAATTTAATTTTCTCATCATTTTATTTAAAGTATGTGCTTTTTCTTCTTGATCATCACCTTCACCAACTAATTTATTATCAATTTTTAGAGGAACTATCGCTGTAGTTTCTAAAGTATTTTCAGTTAATATATCTTGGTCAATAGTAGTTACATCTTCTATATAGTAGTACCACTCATCACCACCAGCATTAGTATAATATGAAGCTATAAAAGATAAAGTATCTTTAAAAGTATTATCTGTTTCTATTGTTTTATCAGGTTTATTTGTATCAGACTCACAATGAAATGATGCTACAATATCTTCCTTTGTATCATCAACATAATCTACAGAAAACATAGTCCAAGTTTCGCCATCTTCATATAGTTCATGTTCTTTATTTGACCAATCATGATCGTCTGTATTATCTAAATACCAATAAAAAGTAGTTTCTATAGAAGGTGTTTGTACATAAACTTGCTTACTTTCTTTAAAATCAGTTATGTTATTATTTAAATAATCTTCAGCTTTATCTTTATCTATACCATAATAAGTACCACTTTGTTCAATATCATATCCATAGCGTTCAAGAAAATCTATTGTATATCTAGTTCTATATTCATGTTGCCATTGCCAAAAATTAAAATTAAACGCTCTTAAATTTTCTGATATAAACATACTATTTTTTTTAGCAGATTTTATAGATATATCAGCTTCAGAAATATTAATAAATTGCATGTCTGTTACTGTTGTTTTTTTATCTAAAAATCCTAGAATACCCAATTTTAATCCTTACAAATATATTTTAATTTATTTATTGTATCAGATTTTAATACAGAAAAGCTTAAAGGAGCTGGATAAGATCTAATTCTTTTATGTAATTTTTTAGTACTTCTAACACCTAATTGTACTTTCATGTCTTTATATAAATGATTTATTATATAATTTAAAAAAACAATACTTGCTTTAGTTTTTTCTAATTCAGGTATTACTCTAAAATAACCTAACCAAGGAATACCTAAATCTGTTAAACTGGTAAAGCACACACCTATTAATTGTTTATTTTTAAATAAACCTAATGGAGTGTGATATTTAGTTTTAAAACCAAATTCTATTTCTTGTTTAAGAACTCTAATATCTTTATTTTGTAAACTAAAACTTCTATGTTTATTTTTATTTAATTCTATACTACTTAATAAAGTATAGACTTCACTTCTACTTTCTTCAAAATCTAAAAGTTGTACACTATAATTAAATTTAGTATACAATAATTTAGGCATAAGCTATATACCTAAATTATTTTTAATTGCATCATAAGTACTGTCTATTTCATCATCAGTAACTGATGGTGTAACATCATCTAAATCAGCATCGGCAAATACCATAGACCAAGCTTGTATTTGAGTATCATATAATTTTTGTCTGGCATTATCATCAAAACCCTCTGCTTGTTTTCCATATAATTCAGCTTGAGCGTTAGCTAGTAAAGCACTATTAGCACAATCACATTCCATTTTAGCTTTTTTAGCTGTATTTAAGCAGCATTCAGACTCAGCTTTACAATCTTCTCGTATAGTAGCTGCTAAAACTTCATCATGTTGAGCTTCTTTTAAATCACAATCATGCTCTGCTATACAATCATCTCTAACTATACTAGCTGACATAGATTCTATTTTTTTATCTATTTCTTCTTCTTGCTTATCTCTTAAATCACATAAAGATTCAGCTAAACAATCTTCTCTTATAGTGGATGCTATAACTTCTTTAGTCTGTTCTTCTTTTAAACTACATTCATGTTCAGCTTTACAGTCTTCTCTTATAGTTGCTGCAAGTACTTCAGCAGTTTGTGCTTTAATCAAACACATCTCAAGATTAGCTTTATTATAAGCTAATTCAAATTGTAAAGCTTGTGAAACTGATTGACTAATAGCTGTACTATAAACTTCTCCAGCTGATTTTTCAGTTAATTCACCTTTCTCTTTAGCATCTTTAATATGGGCTCTAACTACAGTAAGTAAATCACCTACCATACCACCAACATCTAAAGTTTTTTCCCCTACAATATTAAACCAATTAATTTCATGGGCTACATTCGTAGAGCAATCTCTTATTATATCACATTCTCTAGTTGTATCACAACTAATTTTTTTAGTACACTTTGGCATTAATATCCTTTAAACATAAACGAACCAAATAAAATATTTGGTTCTATTATACTTAAATCAAATTAGCTTGACTTGAGTCAATAATTGTTTGTCTCTCAGCAATAATTTTCAATTCTTTAGGTGTTAGTGGGTCTAACATTTCTATAGAATATAGTGGGAAATCTCTAAATACAGGCTTACTTAATGGAGCTGAAGGATCTGAAGGTACAGATTTTCTATAAGTAACTTTTCTTAGATTTCTTAAACAACCTTCTCTAACATGCCAAGGTCTATCAAATATAACTTTATCAGTTTGATGACCAATATTATCATTACCCCAAGTTATCCACTCAAACTCTGGTGGAGGTGTCTGGTTAGTTTGATTACTTCGTATAATACATCTTCTTTGAGGCATAAGTTCACTTTTTTGAATCTTTCTCTTTAGATTGATAGCTTCTTGTTTTGATAATGTTTTAGTTTTTTTAGGTACTGATTCTTCTAATTCTTTAATCTCATCTGGTGTATCAATAGCTTCTATTTTTACAATACTATCAATTAATTCAGCTTTAGTTGGTTTGTCTTTAATTTTAGATTCTACATCAATTCCAGTTTCTACACAATACTCTTTTAATTCTACTACTTTCATAGAGTTTAATTCTTCAAATGTCATTATTATCCTTTTATTTAATAGAGGTTTTTACACCTCTATACTGTTATCTAAGCATCAGCTAGAGAACAGTTTATCATCCTAATCCACTCAGGGTGTAGGAACATCATACCAAAATACCAAGAAATACTTACAACACCTGTATTACCAAATGCATCATATCCTTTAGTTATCTCACCAGGCATAGAAGTCATTACTTTAGCAGAATCACCTTCAAAACCTACAGTAGCAAACGAGTCATTACCTACAAATAAAATAGGGAATACATCGTATCTTTCTTTACCATCTGCACCAAGACTAGTATGTCTTGAACCAACATCATCAACACCATCAGTAGCATCAGCACCTTGACCACTATAGTTAGGCATGTCCTCTACTTCAATAAATCTAAATTGACCAATTTTACCAATTTCACCATCAGCTGTTGTACCAGCACCAGCATAATGCTCAACAGGAACCCAAACAGATTTACCCATATGTTCCATGTCTTCTAGTGTAGGTAGTGCTTCAGTAGGTACATAAACATATCTAGCTTTACCAACTACTTTAGTATCAAACTTAGCTTGACCTGTAATAATTCTAGTACTTTTAGGAGCTCTAGCATCTGTAAGAGATCTCTCCATTCTTCTTAATGAAGTAAATGTAAGAATATCACCAGCACCTACTTCATCAATAGCTGCAGCATCTCCTGCAAATACTCTATTTTGTTCGGCTTTACCAATAAGACCATTACGAATTTGTGCTTCTCTCATTGTTGCTTGAGCTTCAGCCATTTCAGTAACATAACGCTCTTTAAGACTATTTTCAGTATCCATTTCAAGAGATTTTTTAGTAAATTCTTGGAAGAATCCATACTCTTCAATTTGAGCTTCTATAATCAATCTTTTCATACCTACACGGTTATTCCAACCACCTTCTTCAGATAGATTAGGGAATGCACCATTTTGCACAGATAAATCTTTAGATGTACCATAAAAGTTACCATTACCAGATTTAATAGAACCTGATGTACCAGCTTCAGTTTTAGCTTTTTCTAATGTTGAGTAACCTGTGTTATTATCAGCATCTGCATTAGTAACAATTCTATCACCATTTGCATCGTAAGCATACCACACATTAACTAAAAGTTTAACACCATTTGCATCAATACCTTCATTATTTATGTTTCTATCATCAAGAATAGGTAAATCATGGTATTTAACAATTTTATCGCCATAATGTTTTTTCTGTGTAAGTTTACTACCTAATTGAGAAAAAGTTTTAATTCTTTTAGCTTCAATTACAGCTTTTCTTGACCACATTTTATCATTAATTTGTCTACCTATAGATGAGTTAGTAGGACTAGCCTCGTAACCACCTGAATTAAATTTATTTGCCATTGTTTATAATCTCTTTTTTATTAATTATGATTCAGCATCAATAATACTTTGTAAATATTCTTCAAAACTATTATCATCTAAATCTTTTAAAGGATCTACTTTAGTTTTAGCTTTAGTAGGTTTCCGTTTCCTCTTACTTACAGATGCTGCTTTTTTACGAGCTTCATCCACCTTTGCACTCACATTTTTTACTTTTTCTGTGTATGCTTTTACTGCGTCATCAGGTACAATCCATTCTTGCTCCTGTTGTTGGTTTTGTTGTAAACTAGCTACATACTCTTGTTCAAGTTCAGCCATAGCTATTCTGTATTGTTGTATTGATGGTTGACTAACAAATTCTTGATTATAATCAACTACTTTTTTCTCAGCAATTCTTTGTTGAACTAAATCATATACACCAGTTTTTATATGTTCTACTAAATCTTGACTAGATTTTTTATCATCTAATAAAGCTAATACACTTTCATCATCCCATTGTTTAGATATAACTTCAGAAACTTGTTGGTCAACACCATTATTCTTAGCTAAAGTCATTACTTCATCTATATTTAATTCAATATCGGAAGGCAAATGATTTTTAGGTTCATATTTAATTTCATCCATATCTAATTCAAAAGGGTCAATCTCTAATTGTTTAATATGTTGCTTAATAGCTTCTTGGTCACCATCTAATAATTGTAAAGCAAAGTTAAATTTATCTTTATTCTCTACTAAACCTTTATCTTTCAATGTTTTAATAAACCCATTATAAGGTTTTAATTCTGCCATTTTTGTAGCATAATTTGCTGCCATTTGTTGAGCTTGTATAACTTTTTTAGGGTCTGTAAAACCTTTTACTTTAACACCATTAGCTGTAAACTCACCTGTAACACTATCATAAAAATTTTTATATTGAGCACTAGACTCAACTAAATTTTGATATTCTTTTTTATAGTCAATTACTTTTTCATCTTCAGATTCTTCTTCGTCTTCTTTTTCTTGAGATTTTTCTGCTTCTTCTCCAGACTCTACTTCTTCTTCAGTGTTTTCAGTGTCTGGAGTTTCATCGTCAATCAACTCTTCTGTTTCTGCTTCTACCTCATCTTCAATTTCATCTTTAGATTCTTCTGTGTCCTCAATAATTTCATTTTCAGGTTCTTCTGAATCATTACTAATAAGAGCTTCTAATTGAGCTTCAAATTCTTCATCTGAAATATTCTCATTCATATTATACTCCCTCTTTAGCTAGTAATGTTTTTCTATATTGTTCCATATCTTCTAAATTAGCTTCAGAAGTTAATGCATTAGTTTCAAGAGTTTGTAAAAATTGTTTACAACCTCTTATACTAGTAAATACATCCTCTACATTTTTAATTTGATCTCTTTTTAAAAATGATGGTTCTGTTAATATAGAAGTAACTCTATCTACCTCAGCTTTATAGTAAGCTTCCTCAAAAATTGCTTTAAACTCATCTGAGTCTGTAAGTTTTTTAAGTTTCTTACCTAATTCAATAGTAGCTTTAGCTATATCTATCTCATTATCTAAATCTTGTAACTCTTCTTTTCGTTCGTTTTGTGTTAAAGGTGTCTGTGACATTGCTTTTTCCTTGTATTTTATTAAGTTGCTTATAAAGCATCGCTTATATTAATTATAGTATACCATAATTTATTATGATATAGCAAGTTGTTGTGCATAATTTGTAAGTGTGTTACCTTGCTCTTGAGGCATCTGCATAGGTTGTTGTGGCATTTGAGCTATAAGTTGACCTTGTTGAGGTATACCACCTTGTTGCATCATTCCTTGAGCTTTAGCTTGTCTTTGCATTTGTACTTGTTTTAAACCATCTAAAATTCTAGGGTATTTAATACTACTAATTACTTGTTGTACTTGTTCAGCTGAAGCACCTTCTGCTTTCATTTGATCTAATAAACCTACTACTTCCATAACTAGGTCTTGCTCTTGTTGCATTTGTGGTTGTTGTTGCATGTCTTGTGCCATTTCTTGTCCTTGTGGTTGCATTTGTCTAGCAACATTCGCTTCTTCTCCAAGTCTTCTGTGAGTTTCATCTCTATCTTGTTGTTCTAGTTGTGCTCGTAGGCTTCGCATAATAATTTTCCTCTATTTTATTAAATTTATTTAAGTTGGCTAATTCTTTATTAGCAAGATGTTTCATTTCAGTATCTTCTATTTGATGTTTTCGTTTAGTCCCATCAGCTATTTCTGCAAATTCTAATTTCTTCAAGTCTACTTCTTCTTCAAGTACCGCAGCTTGAGCATTTTTTAATCTAGCAGTTGCTACATTCTCTTTAGTCTCAGATTGTAAATTTTGAGCTATACGACTTTGTCTTTCAGCAATTTTACTATCTTCTGATTCAATATCTTTAGCTAAACCAGCTATTTCCATTTTAATCTTTTTAACTTTTAACTCAGCTTCTTCTAAAGCTAATTCTTGAGCTTTTTGTTGCATAGGATCTGGTTCAGGCTCAAATGTAAGTACTTGCTCTTCTAAGTCAGGTTGTCCTTTTAACTTAGCAATTTTAGCAACTATTATTTTTTGTAATCCTGGATCCATACCTGGTCCAATAGTTTGTAGTAACATTGCTAAATCTTGAGCTTCTTGGTTGTCTTTTTCTGGTGTAGATACATCTATTATAATATCAAATTCACCTCCTATATCTTGTTTTTTAATTGTTACATATTCTTTATTGGTAAGTCTTATTACCTCCTCTTCTTCTAAAAATACTTGATTCATAGCTATAGTTTTAGAAGCTAAATCCCCAAATATATTATTAGATAATCTTCTAAGTATAGATAATTCTCGTTTAGAGGAAGCATCTAAGGAACTTCTGATACCTGTAGCTACACTTCCTAAAGCTTGAGAACTAATACCTTGACTAAATACTTTTTTACCTGTTAAGGCTTCTGAGTCAGCATTAGCATAATTAATCATTTCAAATACACTACCAGGTACTGAGTCTACAGTAGATCTATAGACAGAATCTCTAGCAGACATACCTGCTCTAGTATACACAGTTCTTCCTGCTTCATAATTAGCTTTTTGGGTGGCACTTAATAAAGATTCATCTATGAACTCTTGCCCTACTGCTATATTAGCTGTAATGTCATACATAGCTCTAGTCATTCTACCTACAGCTTCTTGGTTCTCTATAAGTAAATCACCATCAGATTCACCATAGATACTATTTTTTACAGGCATGTAACTAGCAAAACTAAAAGGTAATCCTTTAAAAGGGTAAGGGCTTTTCTCTAATCTAATTAACACTTTACCTACCCAAGTAGCAAGTATCATTTCAGTTGTACCATTACCATGAATATCCCAATAACCCCAATATTCATGTGCTATAAGTTTCTTTCTAGCTTTATCTGGAAAAGTAAAAGATACTTCTTCTTCTTCAGAATCTTCTGTATCAGAATCTGTATTATCTTGGTCTTTAATAAAATCTAAATTTCTGTATACACCAGAACTTGTAACATTACCTAACTCATCAGTTTCTTCTATATATTCATTTTCTTTTAAATCACTAAACACAGTCTCATACTCATGAATAGCAAATTGCAAATCTTCTACCACACCATTAGCTGTAGGATCTAGTATAACACTTCTAGTATCACATACTTCATAAGTTGGTTGATTTTTTACTAATACAGGTTCTTCAAATGTTTGTAACTCTGTACCTTTTTGTATAGGTTGTCCAGATTGTATAACTTGTTGTGCTTGTTCCTCTGTCATCTCTCCTGACTGAACAGCTTGTTGCAGTATCTGCATACTTTCTTCTGGTGTAGCAAATACAGGTACATCTCTTTCTACTTCAATTATCTCTTCTTCTATATCCCAACCAGTTTTTACTATAACTGTACCATCAGAAGCTATTGTCCGAGCTATATCATTTATAATTCTTACTTTATTTACTTTAACTTCCCATTGATAATTTAGTAGTAATTCATTTTGAGATGCACTATCTATATCTTCAAAAGTTCTAGGTTTAATTTGAAACATTTTTTGTGAGTTAAGAAAAGGTTCTTCTAATGAAGGTATTCTCCACTCTAAGTATTTTCTTATTAATTTAGGTCTAACAGAACTTTTACCTTTAGGTACACTTACAGCTAAACCACCTTCAATATTTAATTTTTTCTCATCTAAATCATCAAGTATATCTTCATGTTCTGTAAGAGCATCTTTATAATTTGAATATAAATCAGTAAATGTTGGAGCATTTTCCCAGTCAGGTTGTAAATTTTCAATTAATTCTTTTTCTTCCATTATCACCTCTTATTGTTTACTTTTAAATTAGTAAGTATTTGTTTAATAGTATTAAGTTGTTTGTCATTTAAATCATTAGGTACATTTACTAATTTACCATTTTTTAAAGTAACACCTCCTGCATAACAAATAACTAAATTATATTTTACAGAATTTATATTTATACCTTGTTCTATAGTACCATCTCTTTTAATAAATAAATGAAATTTAGCTCCAGTTCCATTTATATCTTTTTCTAAATTATGTATCAATAAACTATCGGCATTTTTATTTAAATTAGTTGTTTTAGAACAAATAATATTAATACTATTTAATTTGTTGAAATTAGGAATATCAATAATTTTAATATTTTGTCCTAATAAACTATAATCATTTACCATTTATTTAAAACCAACACCTTTTTTATCTTTAAATACTTTTTTAGCATTTACACCATTTATAGGTTTTGATTGAAAATGGTAGTTATCCCAACCCCACATCTCATATCCATTATTAAGTACATATAGACCTAAGTCTTTCTCTGCTTGTTTAACAGCTTCTAGGATACTTTTATAGTAATCTGTACTCCAAGTAAGCTTACCATCTACATAAGGAATTAAATCAACAGCTAACCCATATAAATGATAACTATCAAAAGTCTTACTCATACCGTCAGATACTAGTTGTTTTTGTCTTTCTTCTGTACGTAGACCTTCAAAAACCATAAAATCTGTTTTAGTTAGTTCAATAGCTTTTTTAACAACTTTTACTATATCTGGTCGTACATATTTTAAATTATTTAAACTTCTCTCACTTAAAATATACATTAATTTTGTTTAATCCTATTAGTTTCTTCAAAATAGTAATCTTCTACAATTCTTAATTTTTTATTAAGAAGAATTACCTTTTGTGTATTTATAGGTCCTAAAGACCCATCTTCATTTAATTTTATATTAACTTTGTCTATCTTTGGTAAAGGTTCAATAGTTTTACAATTAAAAGTTATTGTAGCTTCTTTAGAACTACAACCAGCAACCATTAACAGTACAATTAACATCATAAATAGTTTCATCTAATTTACCTTTTATTGTTTTAACTTTATAAGAATTTAATTCATTAGAATCATTTACTCTTACTTTATTAATTTCAGCTTGTTGTCTTAATTTATGTAATTCTTTATTATTATTACTTATACCATTATATATAAAAAAACTTAAAATACCTATAATAAATATAACAGCAAGTAAAATAATTGTTTTAGTATTTAATATACTCATTATTTATCTTTTAGAGGACATGATTGTTTAATAGTAGAACTATCTACAAATTTATCTTGATAGCAACCACCTTTAACCAAACTTTCACTACCATTATTTAAATAATACATATCTACAACTACCCAACCACTATCATTTTCATTTTTATCAATGTATACTTCATCACTAATTTTTAATGTCTTACCATCTCCAGACATATCCACTAAAGGATAAGACAATTTAGATCCTTGGCTACTTGTAGTAACTTTAATAATAAAACTACTTGTAGTTATATTATCATTATTAGGTATAGCAGAATTTATTGTAATAACACCACCATAATCATTTAACTTACTACAATCTACTGCACCTAACATAAAATCAAGTTCTTTCGACTCTGTAGTAGAAGGTTCTTCTACTTTAGTTATATTAGTTGTATCATTGTTACATCCTGTAAATATTGCACTAAATAGTGCTAATATACTTAATAATTTAATATTATTCATTTTTATCCTTTTATTTATCTAAAATTATTTGTTGTAGTACCTTTATGTTTATCAAATTGTCTGATAACAGATAAACTGACAAGAGCTACTAACAATATTTCTGCTTCTATATCAGTTAATCTATAATTAACTTGATTACCTTGAATTATTATTATTGGTATTATAACATAATTAAGTATAAGTATACTTATAATTAACCAAGAAGAAAAATGTCTCCAACCTTTTAAATAAAAATTTGTTATAAAGTCCAACATAATATTTTAATGTACCTTAAATGTAATAGTAAATCCATATAGTACTACAGCAGAAGCTATAGCCACAAGTATTTTAACTAGAGAATTTTTAAATTCTTCTAAATGATTCAACCTAGTTTCAATAATAGATAATCTAGGTAGTTCTTTTCCTATAGTATCAAGAGTCTCTGCTAATTTACATACATTTTTAGCTGTATTTTCTTGATGAGATTCTATACGAATCAACATGTCTTCAGTAGCTCTCTGTCTATGTTCTAACTCTTTATCAGTATAATTCATGTTACACACTTGTTATTTTAATTGTATCAAAAGCTACATCACATTTATAGCCTGTAGCATCATGTTGTCTAAATCTGATAGCTTCTACACCTAAATCAGTAAAGTCACAGACTTGATTAATCCATTTATCACCTTGATCGCCATCAATACTCCAAATCTCTGTCCACGTATCTCCTACTCTGTAATCTAAAGATACATGACCTACTTCAGAACCATAAGCATGATAATAAAAATCAATCTCTGTTAAATCTGCAAAGTACACTGTCTCAAGTATAAAATCTTCTTTATATCCATCACTAGAACCTTCAGTATATATATAATATGAGCCACTTTGAGGTGCTGATGGACCTGTATTACTAGATGCTGTAGCGTCCTTTTCAAACGACCATTTACCTGCTTCTACTTTTTTAGAGCTAGACATTTGATCACTAGACCAGCGTTCTACTAAAGTATCATAGTCATCTGACCAGTCTTCTGTAAATGTACCTGCTGGTCCAGGAGCCATAAAATTAGAACCAAATGCTAAATATTTAAATTTACCTTCAATAGGATCACTAACAATATATTTTTTCATCTCTTTGTGATAAAACATTTTATTACCTTCTATAGGTATAGTAGCTAGCTCTCCTGTAGTTATAATAGGTATACTAAATGACTTATCTACAAAGTCATACCTAGTTTCTCTAAAATCATATTTATATGACCCATCATTACCTATTTGAAGATTTCCTTCATAATCAATAATAACAGAATAAATAAATAATAATTCTGGACTAGGTAGACCTTCTAGTTTTAAGTTTTTAACTTCTTCAACTATTCCTCCTCTAGCCTCTTCTATAGAACTATAAATTGCATGACCAATTATTTTGACTATAGGGTATTTAGAATCATTAGTAAGTAAAAAATGTGTAGTAGTATAATAATTTTCAGGAACTTCTTCTAAAAACCATTTACCATCATCATCTATATTATTCCAAGCAATACCACTATTGTAATCAAACTGAAGAACATTTGAAGCACTAGTTTGCTTCCAAATATTTGTATCATCACGATATATAAAAGGGTGTACAGACTGATTTTGTATAATCATCTCTATATCTTCGTCTCTAGCTATACCAGAACTAGTAAAATCATAAGAATTTGTGTCTACTACTAAACCATGAATATCTAAACCTTCTTGGTACTGACATCCAATAGTTTCATGTTCCTGTAAATGATCATAACTATTTTTATCTTTACCATGTTTTTCATCAGCAAATAACCAATAATTTCTATCAGAATCTTGGTAAAGTACGGTACATAAAACTTTATTTACTATAGCATCTCTAGTACTAGTTGCCTCTACTAATGTATTTGTTTTGTCAAAAGCTATTAAATGACTACCTATAGAATCATTTAATTGATATGTTAAACTAGAGGTAATTATATGTTTTTTACCTTGAAAATAAAAATAAAATGACTCATTTAAAGGTCTGACACATAAAGTATAATCTGTTAATTCTGTAATACCATCACCAAATGTAGTAGTACTGTCTATTTCTTCATAAGTACCATCTTGATTAATTCTTCTATAACTTTCACTAGAAGAATCTTCACATAACTCCATAACAGGTAGAGAAGTTAAATCTTCTCTATTAAATCCTGTAGGGTCCACACTATCTTCAAATATGCTCGTAACTAAATTAGTAACATTTTTATATAAATCTTTCAAATTCATAGTTATACCTTTATGTTTTTAAAGCTGTGATAACCCAATTAGAGCCATTAAATATTAAACAAGTAATGTGTCTAGCATTGGTAGGTTTTACAGAAGTGCCTGAACTCCCATCTAATTTTAAAATATTATTCCCATTACCATCTATATTAATATTAATTTTACAATTATATATATCATAAATTTGTACTTCATCACCTAGTTCAGGAGAAGCATTTAAATAAATAGTAGACTCTCCTGCTACATAATCAGGATAAATTTTAGTTAATTGTTGCTTACCTACATTAATAGTGAAACCTACAAACATCTTAATAGCCATACCATCATATCTGTAAGTATTAGCTTCAACTTGTTCTAAAGCTTCATCTATAGCATCTTGATGGTCTTGTAATTCTTGCTCAGTAGCACCTTCTATAACTACACCATTTACATCTACAGTAGGTTTTAAAAAAGTATCTGTATATGTATAAGGTAGATCATCTGTATGATATAATATTTTAGTACCACTTGGAATTGGTTGAAACCACCAATCTATAATACCATCACTATCACTTATAGTTGTATCACTAGCTTCACTTACTTCTGTATGTGTTGTTTTATCATAATATCTCATTATTTCCATCTCCCAACTGCTGTCCATCGTATTTCCATTTCAGTTCTAGTGTTTGTAGCACCTACAATAACACCTTCAAAATCTGTTTTTGTAGGCTGTCTTATATTACCAAAACTAAAAGAGAAATCATCATCTACTCTTACTATACCACTTATAGCATACCCAGTATCATCGTACTGTAAAGGTATAGTAATTGTTTGATGGTTAGATCTGTATATACTACCTACTGCTGTCCAAGAGATATTAGTAGCTACAAATGCACCTCTACAAATTAAAGTACCATCACTAAATTTAGTCCAATCACCATTCGCATTAGAACCACTAGTAACTATTTCGGGTACAGTTTCCCATAAACTTTTTACTTTATTATATAAATCTTTTAAACTCATTAATAACCTTCTCTTAATCTTTCTAAATAAGTTTTTGTATAAATATTTTTATTGTAATTTTCAAATTTAAATTTTACACTTTTAGAATATTTTATTCTATTATTTTTTTCATACAAACAATATAGTTTACCTTCATCAATTTTTGTTAAATGAAACAAAGCTTCTTTTGATTTTGGTATAGAGTAGGACTCTAAACCATTTTTACTTAACATTGAAATATTATAATCTTTTCTAGATGTACATATTAATGTATTAAGTATTATTTTTTCATTAAATATCTCAGCTTTTAAAGCTAAAGTAAATAATATTAGTAATAATATTTTTTTCATATTATACACCAGTCTCTATTAATTCTATATAAGCAATGTCATCTTCTACACAAAACCATCTTAGTATAGATTTAGTATTTTCTGAAGTATCTAAATCAGACCAAACAAAACCTATAAGATTTAATACTGTAGAACTAGTTACAACATAAGCTTGATCTGTATGTTGGTCTATAGTTAAAGTACCACTTGTACCTGATATAAGACTAACAGAAGAATCAAATTGTATATCATTATCTAATAATACTGTTTGATGATTAATAAAACCATCAAATTCTACATCTCCATCACCATTAACTGTTTTAGTTCTAGGTAAAATTAATTCAGATGTCACTAATTTTTTAGGTACGTTAGCTAAATCTGTATAATTTGTTTCAGCAACACTCTCTGGAGCTTTTACATCACCACCGTCTTTAATTTCAAATACATTAAGTCTATTTGAATCTGATGTTCCATCACCAACTTCAAAAATAGAATTATGATAACCAAAATTATATCTACCAAATACAGCTGCATAATGATTAGATGTTTTTGTATAATAACCTGTAGCAAAAGAAGAATCACCTCCAGCTTCTGTACCTCTACCAGAAGTAAATGCACCATAACCACCACTAGCTGTAGTATCTAAACCTAAAGCAAATGATCCGTAATCACCAGAAGCTATAGTTCCTTTTCCTGCAGTGAAGGCATACTTACCTGTAGCTCCATTATCTGTACTATTACTATCACTATAACTTAAATCTATAGCATTATCACCTATATCTCCATAATTATCAGGATTTCTACCTAAGATTCTCCAACCATCACCATTACCTTCATCTAATTTTTCTAGTTGGGAAACACCTGCACTATCATCTACATATTTTTTGTTAACTAGAGAGTTGTCAGTAAAATCTGTACTATAGTCAGAAGCATATTCTATACCCTTAAAATTAGCATCTTCCCCGCTAATAGTAATTTCTGTACCAAGAATTTCAATTTTTGTCTCATCGTTATTAGTAAGAGTCATTAATTGAGATTTAGGGTCACCATTTTTTACATTAGTTCTAACTTCTGCATAAGTATCAACATCACCAGCTGCAATTTGTACTTCGGTATCATTACCAAATATACCAGCATTTTTACTATCTTTAATAAGATTTAATTTATAACTATCTGTTTTAAGTTCTAAATCTGAACCATCATCATTAACATCTTTATCTATTATTTTAAATATTTTTTCTTTACAATCTATAGTAGTATCTTTAGTTAAGTCACCACCTAATTGTACATCTTTATCTGTTATTGTAACACCATTAGATGCTGTAACACTTAATTTTTTATAAAGTGTAGCATCACTTAAAAAATCTGAAATAGTACTTGTATCTGTAAGCCCTGTATCATCTATTTTGAGGACCTCTACTACTTCTCCATTGTAATCTTTGACAACAACTTTTGCCTCATCAGGGACCCTTATGATCCCTAATGAGTCACCGTCATCAAAATAATTGATCGGCTTTCTCATTCAAACTCCTATTTGATTATTTTAACTATGACTTTAGTATTTTCAGATGGTTCATCTGTAAATTTAATTTTATCTCCATCTGATAATGAATAATCATCAAATTCATCATAAAATACACCACCTACATAAACATCTACTTTTTCTTCTTCTCCAACTGTATAAGTCTCAGTTAAAGTTAAAGTATCTGTAGTACCATCCATTACATATTTATTTCTATGAATAGTACCAACTGTATCATTAACATATTTAGTTGTAGCTACAGCTAAATCTACAGTACCAGTAGGTTGTGTTGTTAATACTACTTTATCTTCTGTATTAGATTTTAAAGTTACTTCAGAATCATAATAACCTAAAGTTAAATCTCCTTCAGGTTCTATAGCAATATCTCCAGAAGAGTCAATAACAATATCCCCACTACACCCTATATCAATATTATTACTAGCGTGTAAAGCTATAGAATAAAAATCTGTACCTACTCCATGACCTATACTAAATTCACCAGTGTCATCTGATTTAAAATGCATGTCAAATCCAGCAGCATCTACTTCAGTATCCTCTATAAGAGCACCACCTAAACGAATATCATCACCGTCTTCATGAATACCATTACTAGCTGTAATATTATTAGATACAGAGTCGTCAACATATTTAGTAGTTGCTACAGCAAGTTCAACTGCTCCTGTAGGTTGAGTTGTCAAAATAACTTTATCTTCTAAAGCTCCTAATTTTACATCACCAGCATCTGAACTTAGAGTAACTTTATCTATTTCTGTTTTTATATAATTCTCATCACCATTATCAGCTATAGAACCCATAAAAATACTAGCATTAGGGGTATATACTTGTAATCTACTTTTTTCGCTATTACCATTAGTAGTTTTAATATCAAATGTAGCACTATCTGATGTAACTTTAGTATCTTCAATTAAAGCACCACCAAGTCTAATATCTGTACCATTTTCATGCACACCATTACTAGCTGTAACACCATCAAGAACTTTATCATCTACATATTTTGTAGTAGAGATTGCTAAATCAACATTACCTGTTGGTTGCTCTGTAAGTACAACTTGGTCAGCATTAGGTGTTTTAAAAGTAATATTTTCTGTCCCACTAGCTACCTCTAAATTAATAGGTTGATCAAAAGTTCCTAATTTAACCTCAGCACCTGAAAGGTGTAATTTAGCATCACTCATGGTCGCTTGTAAAGAAGTACCACCTAAAGTAAACATGTCTAAATTTTTAAATTCTAATTGATGATTAGCTGCATCAACTACTCTATCTCCTGTAAGAGTGCCATCAGCTTTATACATAGATTCATCTATATATTTTTTATATAAAGTACCATCAGCTAAAAAATCAGCTATAGTACTATTACTATCCATTCCAGTATTATCAACTTTAAATACATTTAATAGCTCACCATTAACATCTTTAATTAATACTGTTACATTATTAGGTACTACATCAATACCTGTTTCAGTAGTGTCTTTAAATTGATATATTACTTTTCTTTTCATTATTTTCCCTTATTTAATTAATTCTACAAACAACCATGTGTTCAAATCAAGACCTTCGTTAAATACAATTTCTGTATCATCACCAACTATATTTAAATCATATTCTACCTCCCTGACTAATGTACCTTCAGTAAAGGCTCTGATTTCATCAATATGTTTATCTTGTATTACAAATGTATCCTGCCCATCAGTAGCAATAAATTCTACAGAACCTAAATGTAAATCATCTATAATGTACTCAATAGATACCCAAGTATTTAAATCTCTGCCTTCATTAAACTCTACATCTGTTTTACCATTATTTTCTGTAACAGAGTACTCTGTATCTCTTACAAGTAGACTACCTGAATAAACTGTTAAAAAATCATAATCTGTCTCATCAAAAGTAAATATTTTTTGATCTTCAGTACTTGTATAATCTACTCTAATATTAGCTTTATTACTATTAGAAGGGTTACTACTACCACTTAATAGACAAAAAGGGTCTATTATTACTTGATTTCCTACACGCATACTATATCAGTCCTACTAAAGTGTACTTTACCTGCCTGACTTAAAAAGTAAACTTTTTTGTCTTTAGGTATAGCTAAGTGTTCATACCCTCTTAGGGTAGCCCAACCTATTTTATCATTTGTTTCAAACTGATATTTTAAATTATTACCACTATCATTTTGAATTAATACATCTTTATCTGGAGTAAGTTCATACTCTCTACCTTCGTGTAAATTCAACCCTTTTACTGCATTATCTATTATCATTATTAATAAGCCTTTAATATTTTTATTACTATTTTAGCACCATCCATAGGTGCTACATCAAAAGTAATAGTATCTTCATTACTTAAAGTGTAATCATCATCATCATATATAGCTCTATCTACTATAACATCTACATAAAACTCTAAATCTTCTACATATTTATTTGTAAGAGTAAATTCAGTAGTAGCCCCATCACCAGTAAATTTTTCAATACTTCTAAATCCTAATTTATTGTCATCAAAGTAATCAGCTGCACTAGACATAGTTTTTTCAATATTATTAATACTATTTTGTACAATATCTATAGAGTCATTAATTTTGTTATTTACAGTATCTATTTCATTATCAACATAATTATAAACATTACTAATTTCACTATGTAAATATACTTTTGTAACACAATCTTGATCATCTACAGGGTCTTTAACTTTTAGTGTACCATCAATACTACCATTTACATCATTTCTAATATAATTATCTGTTAATTTTGTATCTAAATCATCAATTTTTGTATCTAAATCTACTATATCATTAGAATTAGTGTTAATATTAGTAATATTAGTATCTATTTTATTAGATAAATCTGTAGTAGTATCATTAAAAGTAACTAGATTAGTATCTATAGTATCATTTACTTCATCAATTTTTTCTCTTGTAAAATCAATAGCATAATCTATACCACCCATAACATAATCCATTGTAGCACAATCATTTAAATCTACAGGTTCATGTACTTTAAGTGTACCAGCTATTTCTCCGTCTTCATCTTTTTTTATAAAATTATTTAAATCATCACCAATATATGTTATAAAAGGATTTATTTCTTCTACAAAAGTAGGAAAATGTTCATATAAATCTTCTAGTTGTTGTACATAAGCTGGTCTATTAAAAGCTGTTAGTTCACTTCTTTTTAGAACAGTTGGAAATTCTGATATTGTTGTTGCCATTTAATTCCTTTTTTATTATAAATTATATATTTATTTTATTAGTATAACTAAATATTAAACTGTTAGGATCATGTTGTCCTGAAGTAAATTTAGATTTACCTACTAGTATATAACTATCTTTTTGCTGTTGTGTTAAAACGTCTATAGCATAAGGTTGTCCTGACGAAGTTGGTCTACCAAAATTAACATTGAAATCTAATTCTGTATTTGTATCATCTCCATTTGTATCATTAGTAACAACCTTACTACCAGCATAAGACAAAGTATATACACCAAGTAAAAATGTATGTAAATCTAAAGGGTACTGCTCTTTATTCATATTTTTTAAATCAAGGTACATAATTTTAGCAAAGATGTATTTAGGAAAATCTTCTGTTAATTTATAATTATTAAATAATACAATAGCTTGTACACCTAACGATCTTATTGGTTTAACTATAGCTTTGTTATTATTATTATTATTAAAATTTTCATATACATAATCTAAAGGATCATCTACTGTATCTACAGCATTTAGATCAAATTGATCATATCCTAGAACATTGCTGGATTCTGTAATATAAATTACTGTTACAAAAGGTGCTGAAATATTATTAAAAATAATAACATCTTTATTTCTAGGGTCAAAAGATACAGAACCTACAGGTCCACTAAATCTATCATTAGTAGTACCTACTACAGGTACTTTATAAATTCTATCTGTATTTCCTATATTTTTATTTACTGAAAAAGCTTTAGTACCATCTTCTAAGTATAAAGGTACATCTTCACCAGGTTTGCCATACCATTTATCATCAAAATAAGGTTCTCCACTTGTTTCAAACATAATATTACCACAATCGTCATATAAAGTTGGACCAAAAATAACTAGAACATCTTCAGGATGATTTATTTTATGCCCCTCTTCATCATATAATTCACCATCACCACCATGATCATTTGGAGGATATGTATCTACTCTGTACCTAGTACCATCAGCACCTTTATTATAAACATAACCGTATTTCCATTTTTTATTGTTATTATTTACACTATTGTTATAAAGTAATACATTATAATCTAAACCTTCTACTAATTCATCTTTCATATTAAATATAGGATTATAAGCACTATAAGGAGAATCTTCTATTGTAGCTCCTTGTAAGGAACTACTATTTTTTGCTACACTTTTGTCTGTAATGTACATAGCATTAAAATCTCTCTCTTTTAAGAAAGTGTTTGGTCTACCATTATGGTAAGGATCTCCATAAACTACTTCTAAATCAGTAAGTCTAAGATCTGTTAAGTATTCATTTAATTTATCATCATAATTTTTTAAAGCTCTATGAGCAGGTTTACCATATAAATATTTAGAGTAATTATTAATTCTTCTTAATTTTTTGTTATTACCTTCAATTAATTTAAAGTCACTACCAGTATGTACCATTATATTAATCTCCCACTATATTGGTCGTCTGACTCAAATTCTTCTAGTTCACCATATTGCTCTTGCTTCTCTTTAAATGCATATAATTCTTGATTATAGTCTCTTATTATATCTTCAGCAGCTTTTTCATGATAAGATGGACCTAAACTAGCTCTAGTTTTAGCTGTAGTAACAAAACTACATACATATCTAACTACAGCATACGCTAGAGTGTCATCAATATCTAGTTCCTCATCTTCATCTTTAGGTAATTCAGGTTTTCTAATATACTCAAATTCATTAATTTCTCTTAAAATAGTATAATGTTCTAAATCTTCAACTAATAAATGTTGTGAATCAGCACCCATAGCTACTTTATATAGAGCATATTCTAATAATGCTAATAATTCATCTTCATCTGTAGTTAAAGTTATATCGTGAATTAGTAAAGCATTAGCTAATGTTTTGAATGTCTTATATCTCATAAGAATTTACCTTTATTTATTTAAAGATAGTATACCATAATTTTTTAATTATAGCTATCATATATTGTACTTTTATTAATTTCAGCTGAATTACCCCAAATAAAATTATTTAAAGCTGTATTTTTCTTTTTAGTTTCCACACTTTTTGGTCTAAATTCTTTAGAAGGGTATGTAATATCTATCATATTTAATTGAGATATAAGGTCAATACCATCATCGTGCTTACTACCAATACTTGCATAAGAAGTATACTTAATTTCTTCCATTAATTCTCTCATATCAGCTGTATCTTTAATTTGATTACTGAACCATATTTTTCTATTTTGGAACATTGGTAACATTTCTCTAAATCTCCAATGTTTATTACCACCTTGTAACCTACTTCTAATACCTTCACTTCCTAGTTTAGCACCTTTTTGTCTAGCAAAACTAAAATAAGTGTTTCGTTCACTCATCATTTTCTTTAATGAATATATATGTATATTTTGTTGACCATCTATCTCTACACCAACATCTACCCATCTAACACTACCACTTACCATTTCAACCATATCAAAAGTTTTACGATACTGCTCTTCTAATTCTAATTTTTGTAGTACTAAATCTACTAGAAATACATCTCCACTACTAGCTACAGCCCATAATGCAGCCCCACTAAAGTCACTACCTTTACTACCAGTACTAGTATAATCTGTAGTCAAGTACCAATTATATAACTCAGCATTTTCTATTATATTATTAGTATTAGTAAATTGTATTAAGCTATCAGGTATTAATCTATCTTCTTCATTAGCAATTCTTAAATAGTTTTCTTGTAATAAACGCCTCATAGGTGCAGGATCGCCACTATCACTAGATTTTTTAGCTCTAACATAATCAAGCCTACATTGTTTAAATGTATGCCTGTCAGACCATACTGATTGAAACTCAGACTCTTTCATACCATCTATAGGAACTTTAGCTGCTCTAGGAAAAACAACAGGTAACCAAGATTTTTGCTCAATTCTTCTATAAATAGGATCTTTTTTATTATAAGGAGTACCAATAGCTATAGCAAAGTTACCATTGCCACTTAATGCTTTTAATACATCAGCTTCAATAGTAGACTCAATATTATTTAAAACAATATCTGAACTAGCATCAGATTCAGAGGGAACCATATCATCGAATATTGCAAATTGCGGTCTAGCTAAACCATCTCTTGAACCCCTACCACCTGTAGCAGCACCAAGTCCTGAAACACTAAATGTTCTCTTCATCCTACCTGGTACATTTTTAGGAGATTTACCCATAACATTAACATATTCTTCATATAAATCTTTTTCTTTTTTAGTTGTTGGTTTTCTTACAAAATTCACTTCATCTTGTACTAACCTAACCTCTTCAAATTGAGATTGTAAATAAATACTTTCTTGATACACTTTACCTATCGTCTCCATAGTAGTTTTAACACCATTTCGCATAGAATCTGAAACATATAACCCATAATTAACTTTACCAAAATTTGGTATTTTACCTTTTACAGCCATATATAGTAATAAATATATAATAAGTACAGATTTACCAAATTCCCTAGTACATAGAATAATAGTTCTACCTTTGAGTTCATCAAAGTCTATAGACCTAGCTTCAAAATAAGGGCGTACATTATCGTTTTGGAATATACAATCTATTAAAAAATAATGCGCTTTTGGTGAAGTATTTTCTGGTTCCTCTCCTAATACTAATCTAATAAAATTTATAAAATCAAAAGCATCTAAACTAGGAATGTACCAATCTAATGATACATCTGGATAGTCGAGCATTTTATCAACTGTAAGAATATTATCAGCAAAAATTTCAATAACACCGTTATATGTAGTAGGAAAATTATAAGTTGATAAATTAGACATCAATAACTTCTTCTGTAGTTGTTAATTTTAATTTTTGTATATCCTCAATTTTCATACCAGCTTGTAGAGCTTTTTGTTGACCTATAGCTATTTGAGTAAGAGTATCGTGAATTTTATCCATACTACTTCTAGCTTCTTCTGATTGACCTATAGTTAGATCTATTTTATTAGTTTCTTCAGGTTTAAGTAATTCTAGTAAAGTTTTAGAAGCTAATTGTTGCACAGTACCACTAGTAGGTTTACCATTTGCGTCTTCCCCACTAGCAAGTCTAGCTTGTACACCTATTTGTTGGTAAAATACTGGGGCATATTGAGCTTTATAACTTAACAACCTTTGAGCTTCTATTTTTGTAACTAATGGATTACTATTATACATACTTACATGAGAAGTATTAAATTTACCAGCTTTTATTAATCTATCATACCTATCAGGAAAAGTTATTGCCCAAGCTTTATTGTTATCCATATTAGTTTTTAATGTAACAAATTTAACAGCATTAATATAATCTTTTAAACTAACTTTTACTTCTCTTAATACAGGTAAATAACATAAAATACTATCTTCTATATAATCTTGTAATAATCCTGTATCTTCTTCTATGTTGCTAATTAAATGCATTACCTCATCAGTAACTTTATGATTAGTACCTTTAGGTAGCATTGCCTCTAATTTTTCTTTAGTTAATAAATCCATTATGCATATAACCTATCATATACTTCCTTAGATATTACAATTATTGCTGTAGTACCATCTCCTGCATCAACTAATATACTATAATCTTCACCAACTATTTCTTTAGAAATACTATTTTTAAATAATCTAGTTAAATTTCTATTAGTATTCACTCTTTTTTTATAATTCGCTAGGCGTCTATCAACTATTTCTTTAGCTTTATCTAACATCTCTCTATCTTTACTTTCTAATTCTGACATTTTAATTCCTTGAGTTTAATTGAGTAATTATATACTAATTATACTAAAATAGCAAAT
>Ga0256827_10000280_pt1 | contig 30567 bp, 21 predicted proteins | sample CV84metaG_FD_185977 | JGI IMG/M metagenome (GOLD analysis project Ga0256827, IMG submission 185977) | Hydrothermal vent microbial communities from East Pacific Rise, Pacific Ocean - CV84 | ecosystem: Environmental > Aquatic > Marine > Hydrothermal vents | place: Pacific Ocean: East Pacific Rise...
ATTTTGAAAAAAAAATATAATAATGAAAATTACAAAAGATATTACTATTGAAGAATTAACTGAAGATTTAACAGCATCGGTTAAGTATTTAATGACTGAAGGAATTCGTTGTATTGTATGTGGCGAACCTATTTGGGGAACATTAGAAGAAGCAGCAAAAGAAAAAGGCTTCACTGATGAAGATATTGAACGATTTGTTAGTGAGCTTCAAGAATTGGCTGATAATGATAATGGAGATAACGACTCAAATAACACTCCCAAAATTGAAGTTAAGAAGATATAATCAAATTTAGAATGAATATAAATATGTATTTAGATTAATACGTATAAGTCTATTTTGTTGATAATAAACACATTGATATTTTTGTATATGTTGTAAAAAATAAGCTAATAAATATCATATATTATATAAAAATGTAACTTTACGCTCTTTAAAAATTAACATTTAGAATACTAACACAAATATTATGGACAAACAAGCAAAAGTCGTTGATGAGATAGTAATACGCTTCTCTGGTGATTCAGGCGACGGAATGCAATTAACAGGAACTTTGTTTTCTGATGCATCTGCATTATTTGGTAATGACGTTTCTACTTTTCCAGATTACCCTGCTGAAATTAGAGCTCCTCAAGGAACTGTTGGCGGTGTATCAGGTTTTCAAGTACACTTTGGTCATTCAGAAATTCACACACCTGGTGATTATGCCGATGTTTTAGTAGCAATGAATCCTGCAGCTTTAAAAGCTAACGCAAGATGGATTAAAAACGGTGGAACTGTAATTTTTGATAAAGACAGTGTTACCGAAAAAACATTGAAAAAAGCGGACTTTACCACAGAAGACCCGATTAAAGAATTACACTTAGACGGACACAATGTTATTTATGCTCCTATATCTTCTCTTACAAAAGAGGCTTTAAAAGATACAGGAATGGATAATAAAAGTATTCTTAGAAGTAAGAATATGTTTGCCTTAGGTATTTGTTTTTATATTTTTGATAGACCATTGAACTTTACTGAAGCTTATTTTGAAAAGAAATTTGCTAAAAAGCCACAGGTTATCGAAGCTAATAAAAGAGTATTAAAAGAAGGTTTTAATTATGCTGCAAACATTCAAGCATTACCTTCATACAAAATAGAACCAGCTGAACAAGAACGAGGTTTATACAGAAGTATATCAGGTAATCAAGCTACCGCATGGGGTTTATTAGCTGCTGCTGAAAAAGCAAACCTTAAATTATTTTGCGGATCATATCCTATCACTCCTGCTACCGAAATTTTAATGTACTTATCTCAACGTAAAGATATGGGTGCTATAACTTTTCAAGCTGAAGATGAAATAGCAGGTATATGTACTTCAATAGGTGCAAGTTTTGCCGGTAAATTTGCTGTAACAACAACATCAGGTCCTGGTTTAGCACTTAAAACAGAAGCTGCTGGTTTAGCCGTAATTACAGAGTTACCTCTTGTAATTGTAAACGTTCAGCGTGGAGGTCCGTCAACAGGATTACCAACAAAAACTGAACAAGCAGATTTAATGCAAGCATTATATGCACGTAATGGCGAAAGCCCTATGCCTGTTATTGCCGCAAGTTCTCCATCAGATTGTTTTGATTGGGCTTTTGAAGCTGGTAGAATTGCGTTAGAACACATGACTCCTGTTATATTATTAACAGACGGTTATATCGCAAATGGTACATCACCAATGAGAATTAAAAAAATGGCAGATATGCCTACAATTAAAACTCATATAGCAAAAGCTAACGACGAAGATTATCAACCATACAGAAGAATTGATAAAGAATTAATGATTCGTGAATGGGCTTTACCAGGAACAGAAGGTTTAGAGCATAGAATTGGTGGATTAGAAAAATTAGCTGTTTCCGGAAATGTTTCGTATATTCCTGAAAACCACGAAGTAATGTCTCTAGAGAGAGATAAAAAAGTAAAACAAGTTGCTGTAAATATTCCTGATATTAAAATTACAGGTGATACCGAAGGCGATTTACTTGTTGTAGGTTGGGGAAGTACAAAAGGACACTTAGAAGATTCTGTTTCTCAAATGAGAGCCGAAGGTAAAAAAGTAAGTTTTGTAAACTTTAACTATATTAATCCACTTCCAAAAAATACAGCAGATGTATTCAAAGGATTTAAAAATATAGTTGTTGCAGAAATTAACTTAGGACAGTTTGTAAGTTATTTAAGAATGCAATATCCGGAGTTTAAATATCATCAATATAATAAAATACAAGGTTTACCTTTTACTGTTGATGAATTAGTTGCTGAGTTTAACAAAATTATGGAGGAAAATTAAGATGACTGAAGTAGCAAATAAATATGTCGCAAAAGATTTTAAAAGCGACCAAGAAGTTAGATGGTGTGCAGGTTGTGGTGACCACGCTATTTTAAATGCTGTTCAAAGAGCATTTGCAGAATTACCACATAAAAAAGAAGATTACGCAGTAATTTCAGGTATTGGTTGTTCTTCACGTTTTCCTTATTATATGAACACTTATGGTTTTCATACAATTCACGGACGTGCAGGTGCAATAGCATCTGGTGTTAAAACTGCAAATCCTAATTTAAGTGTATGGCAAATTACTGGTGATGGTGATGGTCTTGCTATTGGTGGTAACCATTTTATTCACGAAATTAGAAGAAATGTAAATTTAAACGTACTTCTTTTTAATAACGAGATTTATGGTTTAACTAAAGGACAATATTCTCCAACAACAAAAATAGGAACAAAAACAAAAACATCTCCTTTTGGAACTGTTGAGCGTTCTTTTAAAGTTGGACAATTAGTTATTGGAGCTGAAGGAACTTTCTTTGCTCGTTCATTAGATGCAAATATTAAGCATATTACAGCAACACTAATTGAAGCTGATAAGCATAAAGGTGCATCAATTGTAGAAATTCTTCAAAATTGTGTAATTTTTGCTGATAAAACTCATGGCTGGATAACAGATAAAGAACACAAAGAAGACCGCCAATTATATCTTGAACATGGAAAACCAATGATTTTTGGTAAAGAAAAGAACAAAGGTATTATTATGACATCTCAAGGTTTAGCAGTTGCTACAATAGGCGAAGATGGTGTTAAAGAGTCAGATATATTAGTACACGATGCTAAAAAAGAAGATCCTTTTATTCACTTAATGTTGGCTAATATGGTAGGACCTGATTTTCCTGTTGCTTTTGGTGTAATTAGAGCAGTAGAAGAAGATGCTTACGACGAAAAAGTAGCGAAGCAAGTTGCTGATGTACAGTCTGAAACTGAATTTAGAAGTATGGATGATATACTTTCAAGTGGTTCTACTTGGGAAGTGTAAAGTTTAATTACAATATATTTAATATAAAGGCTTTCTATTTTTAGGAAGCCTTTATTTTTTAACAAATATTATAAAATATTGGAATAAAGTATCTTGTTGTTGTTAATGTGTTGCTAAAGAGATAATTATTGTTTAGTTTTGTGTTTGTTTGATTAAAATTATCTATTATTCGTTATCAATTATTCATTATTAAATGTTAATTGAACAAACTGTTATTTAACATACAGAAAAATAATATATCTTTGTAATCAAAACATAAATATTTAAATACATTAATAAGTATGAAAATTATTAAATTTATTACCGCGTTTTTATTAGTAAGTATTGTTGCTTATGGTTTTATTAATTACAGTGATTCTGCTATACAGCAAAATTCAGGAGCGTTAAAAGTAGGAGATAAAGCTCCTGAAATTGTTTTAAAAAACTTGAAAGCACAAGATTTAAAACTGTCATCATTAAAAGGAAAGTTAGTTTTAATAGATTTCTGGGCATCATGGTGTCGCCCTTGTAGAGCAGAGAATAAGCATGTGGTTGAAATTTATAAAGAATTTAAAGATAAAAAATTTACAAATGGAGATGGCTTTACTGTATATAGTATATCTTTAGATAGAGGAAACATTGCTGCATGGAAAAAAGCAATAGATGCAGATGGTCTTGTGTGGAATACTCATGTAATGGGTGATACTAAAAATGTTGTTGCTAATGCATATAGTGTTAAATATATACCAATGAGTTATTTAATAGATGGTAAAGGGACAATATTAGCCATTAATTTAAGAGGTGAAGAGCTTAAAAATAAAATAAAATCATATATAAAATAATTATGAAAAAAGTACTATTATTAATACCTATTTTAACATTTTTTCTAATGTCAGCTACTCCCGACGGAGAACCAGTTGTAGGAACAAATATTGGAAATAAAGCACCTGAAATGAAATTTTCAACTCCTGAAGGAAAAGAAATAGCATTATCATCGTTAAAAGGAAAAATGGTTTTAATAGATTTTTGGGCATCGTGGTGTAGTCCTTGTAGAAGAGAAAATCCGAACGTAGTAAAGGCATATAAAAAGTATAACAATCTTAATTATAAAAACGGAAAAGGTTTTACAGTATATGGTGTTTCGCTTGATAGAAATAAGGATAATTGGGTTAATGCAATTAAAGCAGATGGGTTAGTATGGACAAATGTAAGTGATCTAAAATACTGGAATAGTGCAGGAGCTAGATTATATGGAGTACGTGGTATTCCTAGCAATTTTTTAATTGATGGTAATGGTATTATTGTTGCAAAAAATTTGAGAGGAGCACGGTTAGAACAAATGTTAGAAAGTTTGGTTGTAAAAGTAAAAACAAAAGAAGATTTAGATAGAGAGTTTACATTAATAACCGGAGATTACAAAAATTCGTTAAACATGCTTAAAGAAGAATATACTAAACAATTAGAAAAGTTTGATTCTAAATCTGTTGAGTATAAAGATATTAAATCAAAAATTAAAGCAATAAAGAAATTATTGAAATAATTATTTATAAATATATAAAATATGCACAATTGGCGGTTTTACCGCCTTTTGTCATTTTATAGGATTAATTTATGTCAGATTGACCTTTTTTAATTATTGTATAAAAATGGCAAAAAAATTGTAACGCAAAAAGTTAAAAATTGAATGAAAATGAAAGAAAAAGATATAAAAGATAAAGAACAGAAAGAAAAAAAGACTACGAAAAAGAAAACATCGAAGTCAAGAAAAAAAACTATAGAGCTAGAAAAGTATGAAGAAATTGCTCATAAATTAGAAGAAATAAACGATAAATATTTACGATTAAGTGCTGAGTTCGATAATTATAGAAAGCGAACATTAAAAGAAAAAATGGACTTAATTAAAAATGCTGGAGAGGATACCATTATTGGTATTTTACCAATAATAGATAATTTTGAAAGAGCAATACAGGCTAATGAAAAAACTGATGATATTAAAGCAGTTAATGAAGGTGTGAGTTTAATTTATAACAACTTAAAAGGTTTTTTAACTCAGCAAGGAGTAAAAGAGATTGATGCAATAGGTAAGGAATTAGATGTAGATGAACATGAGGCTATAACTAAAATTCCGGCACCATCAGATGATTTAAAAGGAAAGGTTGTTGATGTAGTAGAAAAAGGTTATAAATTAAACGAAAAAGTGATTAGATTTTCTAAGGTAGTAGTTGGAGAATAACACAAAAAAATCAAAGAAAATGTCAAAAAGAGATTATTACGAAATATTAGGTGTATCAAAATCGGCTGATGCTGCTGAAATAAAGAAGGCGTATCGAAAAATGGCTATAAAATATCATCCTGATAAAAATCCGAATGATAAAGCAGCAGAAGAAAAGTTTAAAGAGGCAGCCGAAGCATACGAAGTATTAAGTAACCAAGAAAAACGTCAGAGATATGATCAGTTTGGACACGCAGGAATGGGCGGAGCCGCTGGTGGTGGCTTTGGCGGTGGCGGTTTCACTAATATGGAAGATATATTCTCAAGCTTTGGTGATATTTTTGGAGGTCATTTTGGCGGTTTTGGCGGTGGCGGTTCACGCCGTGGTGGTCGTAGGGTAAATCGAGGTTCCGATTTAAGAGTAAGAGTAAAACTTACATTAGAAGAAATAGCAACAGGAGTAACTAAAAAAATAAAATTAAAAAAATATGTTGCTTGTGATGTTTGTAATGGGAGTGGTGCAAAAGGTGGAAGTGCAGGGAAAACAACTTGTTCAACTTGTAATGGTGCCGGACAAGTAACAAGAGTACAGCGTACAATTTTAGGACAAATGCAAACGAGTTCTGTTTGTCCAACATGTGGAGGCGAAGGTTCTATTGTTACTGATAAATGTACAGCTTGTTACGGCGAAGGAATAGTTAAAAAGGATGATGTAATTAGCATTGATATACCTGCTGGTGTTGGCGAAGGAATGCAACTTTCTGTTTCTGGAAAAGGAAATGCAGCACGCAGAGGGGGCATTAATGGTGATTTGTTAATTGTTATTGAAGAAATTGAACATTCTGAACTAATAAGAGATGATTCAAATTTATTATATAATTTATTTATAACTGTACCCGATGCTATTTTAGGTACAACAGCAGAAATACCTACTTTAACTGGTAAGGTTAAAGTTAAAATAGAAAGTGGAACACAATCAGGAAAAATATTACGATTAAGAGGGAAAGGTTTGCCTGATGTAAATGGTTATGGAAAGGGAGATTTACTGGTAAAAGTTAATGTTTGGATTCCTTCTAACTTAAAAAAGGAAGATAAAAAAATAATTGAAAATTTGAGAAATTCAGAAGGATTTAAACCGAATCCGACAAAACAAGAGAAAAGTTTCTTTGAAAGAATGAAGTCTAGTATTTTCGATTAGATTATAAAATTAAAATATTGGATAAAAGTCATTTATATTATTAAATGACTTTTTTTTGTTATTTAAGGCAACCCATAAATTAAATTACCGTCTTAAAATTAACTAACTCATGAGGGAAAATTTGCATTTAACTAATCATGAGAAAAATTTGCTTAAACTGCCTTATCGGGCAGTTTTTTTTATGTTTAAAATTATTTGAGTAATATATTGCATAAATTAGTTTCATTTTGTATTTTGTATCAGAAATAATAAAAGTTATATATACATTAAATATTTATTTAATAAATGAAAAATATTACTGATAAATTAAAAGTCTTAACAAAAAGAGATTATGTAATAATATCATTGATTGCGATTTTTTTGGTATTTGTATCATCAGAATTTATATTAAATTTTTTTTTTAAAGATATAACTTCAAGTATTTTATTTGTAGTAATAAAAGCCATATTAATAGCACTATTACTAATCGCAATAGCGTATTCTGTTAATGTTAGAAATATATATATAATAAAAGAAACTAAAAAGAAACATAATAGTATTGAGCAGAAATATAAAAAATTATTACAAAAAATAAAATACGATTATATTTTTTATAAACATTCAAAAGATGAAATGTTTGTTGAAATAAACGATTCAATTCAAACAATATTGGGTTATAATAAGCAAGAATTTATATTAAGTTTAAAACATCATCGAATTAACGATTTAACAGAAGGCGTTTTTGAAAAAGTAGAACCGTTTGTTAAAGAAAATATTATAGTACCTCCTTATGAAATAGATTTATACGCGAAAAATGGAGATAAACACCGTTTTGAAATATATGAAACACCTGTAATAAACGAAAAAGGAGAAATAGAGGCAATTGACGTTGTTGCCCATAATTTACATTCAGATAGTGCTTCATTTTTATCAGAAGAAGAAAGTACTTATAAAAAAATATTTGAAGCCTTTAATTCAGCAATATTAATAATAAAAGATAATAAATTTATAGAGTCAAACTCAAAAGCTCTCGATATTTTTGATTGTTCAATTGAGGAAATAACAATGGCTTCACCATTTTCCGATAGATTTTCGCCACAATTTCAACCCGATGGACAATCTTCAGAAGAAAAGGCAAATGAATATATAAAACAAGCATTAGAAGGTGGATATATAGAATTTGAATGGGTGCATTTAAAAAAGAACGAAAAAGAATTTTTAGCAGAAATAAGTTTAACAACATTCACGTATAAACTAGAAAAATATTTACTTGTAACTGTTAAAGAAAAAAATATTCAAGAAACAATAAATCAATCAATTATAAATAAATCTGAAAAATTAATAAAGGTTTTTGAAAATATCGAAGATACCTTTATTTTAATTAATAAAAATCGTGAAATTTTATACTATAATGACAAGTTTAATAATAATATTGAATTAGAAAAAAATATAAAATATATTAATCAGCTCATAGATGATACTAAGTTTTGTGATTCTTTAAAATTATTTGTGCAAAATAATAACGATTCAGATTTATTTAAGGATGTTAATATTAAGGGGATTAATTACAATATTAACTTCAATAAAATTAATGAAGAAGAAATATCAATTTTGTTGAAAACAAAAACTGAAGATAAAGTAGTTAAAATTAACGATTTAAACGAGATAATAGAAAATTCGAGAGTGTTATTATATAAATTAAATATTGATACAGGTGCATACCTATATATTAGTCCATCATCAAAAGAAATTACAGGTTATTCATACAATGAATTTTTAAATTTTAATAACGATGAATTAAAAAAACTATTGCATCCAAACGACCTGAAAAATGCCGATAATATAATAGCAAAATTAATTAAAAATGTATCAGATATCGATAAAAATGCAACAATAACTTATAGGTTTTTACATAAATCAGGAGAGTATAGGTGGTTTAGCGATAATTATAGAATTGTTGAAGATACTCAAGCTGGGTTAAATTATATAGTTGGTAATGTTCATGATATTACAGAGTTGGTTGAAAGTAAAAATGCTCTTCAACAAAGCGAAGTTAGGTTTAGGAAAACAGTAGAAAATATTCAAAATGGTATAAGTATTTTTGAAAACGATAAAATTATTTATGTTAACGACGAGTTATGTGAAATTACAGGTTATTCTAAGAACGAATTACTAAAACTTACTTCAATTGCAGACCTAGCCATAGAACAAGAACAACAAAGTATAAAAAAACAATTACAAAACTTAAATCTTGATAAAATAGAATTTTGGATTAAAACAAAGAAAGGTAACAATATATGTATCCAAAATAGGTATTCAAAATCAAATATTTCTGAATCGTTAACTGCTAAATATGTTATAACAACTGATGTTACAGATAAAAAAAGATTAGAAATAGCATTAACTGAAAAAGATGAAGTTTTTTGGTCAATGACCGATAAAATGAATGAAATAGTTATTGAGTGTAACTTTAATTTTGAATTGACATTTGCTAATAAAAGTGGATTAGATAAACTAGGCGTTACAGATATAAAAAAAGAAAAACGTTTTGTGTACGACTTTGCTCTGTTAAAAGAAAGAGAAAGAATTGAAAAATTATTAAACAAATTTATAAAAGAAGATAAAATTAATTATATCGATTTTATTTATAAAAATAATATGCCAGCACGTTTATTTCCAAGCATAATAACTAATCAAGAAAATCAAAAGAAAGTATTACGAATAATAATTGTAAATAACACAAATCAGTTTGAAATAGCAAATGAATTACAGCTTACTAAAAACTCTGTAGACTCAGTAAATAATTATAATAAGGTTGTTATTAATGAAATAGCCAAAGGTTTGAGTAAACCAATAAAATCTATTAAAAATATTTTAGCTTTAATTGAAAAAACAAACCTTAATCAAGAACAATATAACTTTTTAAACTCAATTTCATTGTCATCAGATACCCTTACCGATTTAATACGAGACATAAATAATTTAAAATTAGATGGCATTAATGGTAAATCAATATCTAAGTTTTATTTAACTGAATTTTTAGATGAAACAGCATCTGAATTTAAAGAGAAAATCAAAAAAACAAAAGTAAAATTAGTTGTAACGAAAAATTTTAGTAAAGATTTTTTACTCAAAGCTAATCTAATTGAGATAAAAAAAATACTATTAAATATTCTTGATGTTTCATTATCGCAGGTTAACGAAGGTGTAATTGAGCTAGAATTCTTAATTACAAAACAAGATACTTCTTTTATAAACGTAAACTTTATTGTAAAAAATAACGGAAATATATTAAGTGATTTTGAAGTAGATAAGTTAAATAATTCAATAAAAAACTCTGAAGATTTATTAAATAAAACAGGTAAAAATTATATGTTGTGTAATACAATAAGGTTAATAAAAAATCAATATGGAGATATAGAATTTTATAAAGGACATAAGGGAAAAAATATATTTAACTTTAATTTAATAATGGAAACATCAGCTGATATACTCGATGTTGATGAGTCAAAATCGGAAGGGTTAAAAGATATAAATATACTGTTAGTAGAAGACCAACCATTTAATCAGATGGTTATTAAGACAATGATGAGTAATTGGGATTGTACCGTAGAGCTTGCTAATAATGGACTTCATGCAATTAATAAATTAAAAGAAAATAAATACGATGTTGTACTTATGGATATTTTAATGCCTGAAATGGATGGATTAGAAACAACAAAATATATAAGAAAAAAATTGAACAATGTAAATTCATCAATACCAATTATTGCTATTACAGGGCATATTTATGAGGATATTGATACATATATAAAAAATGGTTTTAATGGTATTATTAATAAACCAATAACCTCTAAAGATTTATTTAATGAAATTATTAATTCGTTAAGTAAAAGAAAATTAAAAACTGCAAATACTAAAAATAAATCTAAAAAAAATAATAAATTTAGCTTAAAAGTTGTAGATGAACTTACCAAAGGAAATACCGAGTTAAAGAATAAAATGATTAATATTTTTATTGATAAGTATAATGAAGATATAAGTGAGCTAAGAAAACAAATAAAAAATGAAAATTGGGAACGAGTATATATTATTTCACATGGATTAAAGCCTTCATTTAATTATATGAAAGTAGGTAAAGCTGAAGATTATTTGTACGATATTTTGAATTATTCAAAGAATAAAAGAAATACTAATGAAATTGAAGAAAAATTGAGCTTACTTGAACAAGAATTAAATCCAATAATTGAGACATTGATTACAGAAATTAATAAAAACTTGATACATTAACTATGAAAAATATAGAAAAAAATAAAGAATGGGTAACTTCACTTTTTAATAATGGAATTGTAGCAATATGTAAAACACGTTTATCTGATGGTTTAATTATTGATGGAAATGATTTTTTTGCTCAGACTCTTGGATTTGAGGATATTGATGATTTAATAAGTAAAAATATTCCGATAACTAATTTTTATTCAAATATTGAACAACGAAATAAATTAATGTCAATATTAAGAAAAGATAAAAAAGTTATTGATTATAGATTAGATGTTGAGGCCGGTAATAGACATGGAATAATCGTTATTTCTGCAATTGTTGATGAAAAAGAGGGGGTTACTAATACAATAATATTAGATGTTACAGAAAAAGAAAAATCTATAAAACAGTTAAAAGAAAATGAAGAACGATTAATAAAACTTAATAAAATTGCTGAAAAATCGAATCAAGCAAAATCAATTTTTTTAGCAAATATGAGCCATGAGTTTAGAACTCCAATGAATTCAATATTAGGAATGACAGAGCTTATATTAAAAACAGATTTAACAAAAAAGCAGTTTAATTTTATAAATGTAATAACAAAATCGGCCGAAAATTTATTGGTAATAATTAACGATATACTCGATTTTTCAAAAATTGAAAGTGGTGAACTTGTTTTTGAAAATATTAGTTTTAGAATTAAAGATACTTTAGCTGATGTTGTAAATTCAACTTTTTATCGTGCAAAACAAAAAAATATAGAACTTATTTGTAATTATCTTTCGTACGGAGGCGATGGCTATATTTTGAAAGGCGATTCTGTAAGATTAAATCAGATTTTACTAAATTTAGTTGATAATGCTGTTAAATTTACAGAAAAAGGAAAGGTTGAAATTGAAATTGAAAAATTATATAGTACTGATAAAACTATAAAATTAAGAATAAGTGTTTCTGATACTGGAATTGGAATTGAGAAAGATAGAATTAATGATATATTAAATAGTTTTACACAAGGCGATATTTCAACCAATAGAAAGTATGGCGGAACAGGTTTAGGTTTAACAATATCCAAACATTTAATAGAAATGTTTGGAGGTAAATTATTAATTTCATCTAAGGTAGGAGTTGGTTCTGTATTTAGTTTTGATATAGAATTTGAAAAAGGAAATCAGACTGAATTAGTTGCATTTAAAGAAAATGAAATAGAATATCAAAATAAATTAGAGCAAAATATTAGAATACTTTTGGCCGAAGACGAACCGTTTAATCAGCTTGTAGTTCAGTCAATGGTTGAGGAGTGGGGATTTGAAATTGAAGTAGCAAATAATGGAAATATAGCATTAGAATTACTTTCTCAAAAACAATATGATATAATATTAATGGATATTCAAATGCCGGAACTAGATGGACTTGAAACCACAAAAATTATTAGAAATGAGTTTAAAGCTCCTATTAATTTAATACCAATAATTGCCGTAACAGCTAATGCTTATACCGAAGACCATAAAATGTTTTTTGAAACAGGGATAAATGAAATAATATCAAAACCTTTTAAATCGCAAGTGCTTTTTGAAAAAATTGTTGAAATGCTTCAAATTAAAGTTATTCCTAACCAATCTGTTGAAATTGAAGAGAATGAATATGATAAATCATATAATTTAAATGTAGTAAAGAAAATTACTAAAGGTGATAATAACTTACTAATTAAAATGCTTATGGTTTTTAAAGAAAAGTCTGATATTGAAATTAAACAGGCCTTAAAGGCAGTTTATGAAGAAGACTGGGAACAAGTTAGTATTGTAATTCATAAAATGAAACCTTCAATTGCTTATCTCGGAATGATTGATATTGAATCAAAAATGAATAACATAATAAAATGGGGTAGGGAAAAAACAAATCAGAATAAGATAAAAATGTATGTGGAATTTATTCACGAAGTATTGCAAAAAGTTTATCTACAAATAGATAATGATATAAAATCTATGCAAAAAACAAAATAATACAAGTGAAATTTATTAATTGAATCATTCAAAATTAAGAATTAAGTTCCTTTGTCGGTATATAAATCAGATATTACACCGTTAAATTTATCTCTTATCATAACTTCGTTAAATTTATTGATTTTATGGGAACCGTAAATAGTAAAATAATAGCCATTGTAATTTCTATAAGAATCACAATGGCTATCAGTTTTTTTATTTATTCACGTTTACTTCTTATCTAGCAAAAGGTGTTTAACTAAAGTAGGAGTTTCGTTTTCTTCTTTAGGTAATTTTACTTTTATTTTAAGAGTTTTATAGCCTTTACTTTTTGCTGATAGTTCGTATTTTTTATCGGCAGGAAGTGTTGCAAAATATTCTCCTTTTTCGTTTGTTACAACAATTTTAGTTTTACTTGTTTCCAAATCTTTAATTATTACACTAGTACGAATAGGCTCACTTGTTTTTGAGTCGATTACACTACCTTTTAAAATACAAAGAGGAGGTCCGGTAATAGTTTTAGCAAGGTCTTTATCAATTTTTTGATTACTTCTAAAGTAGTAAGTCATATCAACCTGGTAAATATCGGTTTTACCGTAACCATCAACTCTGTTACTTGATATAAATGCTGTTTTTCTGTCGGTAGATAATACAAAATGAATTTCGTCTTTTGTAGTATTAATAGGATATCCCATATTTATAGGTTCACTCCAAACACCATTTTCGTCTATTGTGCTCATGAAAATATCGTGCATTCCCATAGTGTTGTGACCGTTTGAACTGAAAAACAATGTTTTTCCGTCAGGGTGAATATATACACCAATTTCATCGTCAACAGTATTAATAACAGGACCTAAATTAACAGGTTTGCTCCACTCTCTACCAATTTTTTTCGATACATAAATATCGCCTCTACCATATCCGCCACGCTCACGTTCACTAACAAAATAAAGAGTTTTGCCATCAGAAGTTAAACAAGCCGAACTTTCAAAATACGACGAATTAATATACTTTTCATCAATAGGTTTTGGCTTGCCCCAACGTCCGTCAGATTTCTTTTTCGACACATAAATATCACCTGATTTTGTTACATTTAGGCGGTTGCGATAAATAAAAATTTTGTTTCCGTCAGGAGAAATACTAAGGTTTGCATCGTGAAATTCAGTGTTAATTGGTTTACCAATATTTTCGGCTTGTTGCCAAACTTTAGCATCTTTATTGTATTTCGATATATATACATCGTCGTAATAATCTTCGTTAGCCGGGTCAATATTACCTCCTGTATTTTCCGGACGACGTGATGTGAAAATAAGAGTTTGTCCGTCAGCTGTAATTGATGGCGAAGCATCAACATAAGGTGAATTTACAGCTTTACCAACATTTGTAATTTTAACATTTACGGGATTTGCCATTAAGTCTTTTGCTGTTAAACATTGGCGTAAATAAATGTTTACAAAATGACGTTCGTTTTCTTTTGGCGATAATTTTGTTTTGTATATATAATAATTGTCTATGGCATCATTAAGTTTACCTAAATATTGATAAGCACGTCCTAATGCATAATATGCTTTGTAATTAGTTGTAGTGTCTAATTTTAGGGCTTTATTTAAATGATAAATAGCAGTATCCATTTGTTGTAACTCAACAAAACACATACCCATACGATAATTTAGTTTAGCATTTCCCGGTGCTTTAACATATAGTTTTTTGTATGTACGTAAAGCTGCATAATATTCGTTATTATTATATTTTACCCAAGCAAGAGCCATTCCTGTTGAAATACCTTTGTCGTTTTCGTTAGTGTAATTTTCTTCTTGCTGAGAAAATCCCAAAACGGTTAAAAAAACCAATAATGTAGAAAGTAATTTACGCATTTCTTTTGTTATTTAAATTCAAACAACGAAGATAACTTTTTTATCAGCAATTTTTAGTAGTTTGTCCGCATTTTCTTAATATTTTTTTAACATTTGTTAATAAATGCGTTTTTTAAGCTAAGTGATTCTTCGTATTTATGCTCTGAACTGTTTGTCAATTATAAATTGTTATTATAGCTTTGCCGAATAATGAGTAGCAAAATAAATAATTATTTGTCGTTGGTAAAATTTAGTCATACAATTTTTGCAATGCCTTTTGCATTAATTGGTTTTTTTATGGCTACGCAAACTGCTAATTTTAATATCGATTGGAAAGTATTTCTATTAGTTGTACTTGATATGATTTTTGCACGAAATGCGGCAATGGGTTTTAATCGCTATCTTGATAGAGATATTGATGCAAAAAATAATCGTACCGAAGTACGTGAAATTCCGGCAGGAAAATTAACAGCAAATCAGGCTTTAATTTTTGTAATAATTAATTCTTTGGCATTTGTTATAGCTACTGCTTTTATTAATAATCTAACTTTTTTTTTATCGCCAATTGCACTTTTTGTAATTTTAGGATATAGTTATACAAAACGCTTTACTCCGTTGTGCCATATTGTATTAGGAGTAGGGCTGGGGCTCGCACCAATAGGTGCATTTTTGGCAGTAATAGGCGAGTTTTATTTAATACCTGTATTGCTTTCTTTTGTGGTTCTGTTTTGGGTTAGTGGCTTCGATATTATTTATGCTTTACAAGATGAAGAGTTTGATAAGAAATATAAACTTAAATCGATTCCTGTAATTTTAGGCAAGAAAAATGCACTTTTATTATCATCTGTTTTACATTTTATTTCGTTTGCTTTACTTTTAGTTATAGGTTATTATGCAAATTACAATTTTTATTATTGGATTGGTGTTTTGTTTTTTGCAATAGTTCTTGTTTATCAGCATTTATTAGTAAAACCAAACGATTTAAGCAAGGTAAATTTAGCCTTTTTCACTCTTAATGGAATTGCATCTGTAGTTTTTGCTATTTTTTTTATTTTAGAGTTGTATTTATAACGAATAATAAAACGATAGTTTAAAAGCAAAATTGTTCTGTATTTTGCTATAAGCATAAGGACCGTAGCGGTAAAAAACTCCTGCACCAATACTTGAGAAACTTTGCTTGAAAAGATTGTTTATCAGTAAACCACTTTCGTAATATCCCTTTTCCATTGTTTTGTAGTTTATATTTTTATGGTTTTCAGAGTGTTTAAGTTTTCCGTAACCAATATTTGTAACAACAACTAACTTTGGTTGAAACCATTTCTTTTTAAATAATAAACTTTTAAAATCGTGTCGTAAATAAATGCTTACAAATTCGTCGCTTAAAAACTCATTCATTCGCATTGTACCAAAACTATTACCTACTTCAATAGTAAAATTATAGTAACTTCCGTGTCCGTTGTATAAGTAAATGTATGGTATGTTATCATCGGTATATCCTGCGTTAATGGTAATCGACGATTGACCTAAGTTTTTAATTAGAAACTTTTTTGTAATCATTGCTTCGTACTTTTTATAAGTATAATCGCCATCAAAATTATTTATTCCAAAAATTGCATTAAAATATACTACAGGATATTTTGTTCCCATAGAAATTAGACCGTATTGTGATTTCGTAAATTTTTCTTTATATGCGTATTTTAGTTTTATTGTTGCTTCGTTACTTGTATATAAATCTTTATTTACTGTTAGGTTTGTTTCATCGTCAGCACAAAAGTTTTTAGTAAATTCATAATCGTTTGAAACTGCGTCTTCTGAATATTTAAGCGAATATTCTATTTTTAAATATCTGAAAATACGGTGCTCTAAAGCTATTTTTACCCCCTCAGTGTAGTACATATCTTTAATTAAATAATTGCGGAAATATTCGCTTGAAGATGCTGATAATAAGTTGTTTTTCTTGCCGTAAAATTCATAGCCACCACTTTCTTTTATATCGTTAAAGTAACTTAGTTTTAGGTTTACTTCGTTATATTTATCAATATTAAATAAAATATGCCCACCATATTTCCATTGAAAATCTCTAAACCCATAACGCCCATATCCGCCAAGTTTCGCATATTTAAACAGCTTTCGGTTGGTTTCTAGCCCAAGTCCCAAACTAAAACCTTCAAACTCGTTATAATTTATAATTTTTGTGTAGTCTAAATTTATAAATCCCATAGGTATATGACCATTAAACAGATTTGAAAGTAAATCTAATTTTTGGTCAAAATGCTCGGCTTTTCCTAAACTATCAATAACCTGATATGTTTTTTGCTCTTTTTTTGATAATGTATCTTCTCTGTATTTGTTCCAAAAGCTATCAGGTTTTTCAGTGGCACTATCTTCAATTTCTTGAACAATATGATTGAAAGTGCGTTTTTCAAACTTTGGTAGTAGTTTAATGTTTTTTATGTACGATTTCCCGAAAGCAACAACATCAAAACTTAATGGTTTACTTGTAGTACCAACATTTAGTAAATCTTTAAAAGTAATATCGGTGTTTAATTGCATTGGAAACCACTGTTTATTTTGTACATAAGCATATTTTTGTTGTATTCTAATATCAACAGAACCGGATTGTTCGTAAGGTTCGGCTTGCACCGATTGTACAGCATATTTATTCGAATTAATGTTTAAAACACCTTTTAAACCATCAAAATTTTTGCCTTTTCGCGGACGAAACGATATTACAAAAATTGTATCATTATTTTTGTTGAAAAGAGTATCTTCAATTAAAAAAAAGTATTTGCGAGTACTTCCGCTACTTATAGGACTTAGGTAATTTTTATCTAATATATTTATGTATGTGGAGTAAAAACTCATACTTTGCATTTGCGTAGCTAAAAGTGTAAACGATGGGTTTTCTAATCCGCTTACACGCGATGCAATTACTTTTTCGTTATTTTTATCAGGATATTGATATTTTCGGTTACTAACCGATTCTGTCATCATTAAATACTGACTATCTTTAAAATCTTTTATTTCTTTTATTGTGCTGTCGCGATGTGTAGCATTGTTGGAGTCAAGCGAATTTGAAGTATCAATACCGCTCATATCAAAAGTAAAAACCATTTTGTTGTACGATGTGTACTCAAAACTTCGCATTTTTTCAGGATTGTTAATTTTTTTGTTTTTTATTACATTATTGATGATTCGGTGAGCAGGATTAACTCCGGGTAAAATAGTTACTTCATCAATATTATAAGCAACAGGTTGTAGTTTAATAATAATATTGTTTTTGTCTTTTAAAGTAGAAATGTCAATGTTTTTGGTTTGATATCCTAAAAAACTCACCTCGATATTATTTATCGTATTATCTGATTGTATTTCAAATTTTCCATCAATGCCGGTGGTTGTTCCTTGTTTTTTGTCGTTATATACAATGTTTGCAAAAGCAATAGTTTCTTTTGTAACAGCGTCGGTAACAACTCCTTTAAGTGAGGTTTGAGAAAATGAGGAGGAAATGTTTAATAGTATTAAGAATAATATAGTTGAGATAAATTTCATTAAATTGAGTATTTTATTTGAGTACGACGAATATAATAGTTTAATGTTACAAATAAAAACTTTACTTTTGCAGCGCAGTAAGCCGTTCTGTCGCTTTGTCTTTAAGGCAGGGAGGAAAGTCCGGACAATACAGAGCACCGTACTTCTGAAATAGGAGATATTCGCGAGGGTATGTGTTGGTAACAGAAAATAACCGCCTTTAGAGGTAAGGGTGAAAAGGTGAGGTAAGAGCTCACCGGTACAGCAGGTAACTGTTGTAGCCGTACCGCACTACGGATTGCAAGACTATGTAAACCAGCGTTTGATGGTTGCTCGCCCGAGTTGGAGGGTAAGTCGCACAGATAAATGACAGAGGTTCTGCTTGCAGAATACAGGATTCGGCTTATAGGCTTACTGCTTTTTTAATAAAATATAGTAAATTATAAAATAAAGATGAAACCAACACTTAAATTGTTTATAATTGGATTTGTTGCTACAGCTGTGCCATATGGGCTTATGACTTATTTCTTTGAGTATTCTGATTGTAATTGTACTGAAGATACAGCAAGCGTTTTAAAAATATTGTTTTCTGCTACATTTTTTGGGCTGTTAATGTCGGTTATTTTAGCTAAGCTACAAACTTACAAAATGAAAAAAGCCGGTTATCCTAAATTGAATAACGATATGTTAAAACTTAAACAAGTTAAGTTTGTAGAAACTAGTTTGTCAAAAAATGATTTGTTTGATAAATTAAAAGAAAGTGAATATTTTAAGAAATGTAATTTTAAAGTAACACCAACATTAATAATCATAAATAAACGAATTTCGTGGTTTTCTTGGGGAGAGAAAATAACGATTAATTTCAATGACGGTGATAACAGAATAAAAATAGAAAGTAAACCAACAATGCCGGCAACATTAATTGATTATGGAGTTAACCTAACCAATGTTGATAATGTAATTAAGATAATAAACAAAGTAGATGCAGTTTGATAAACAAATACAGTTCTTAAAGAATACTGACCAATACAGGTATTTGAAAGATATTAAGCATATTGGAAATGGTTATGTTGAGTATAAAGGCAATAAATTATTGAATTTATCGTCAAACGATTACATTGGAATATCTCAAAATAAAGAACTAACTGCCGAATTTATTTCTAGCTTGAACAACAAAGGAGCCTTTTTGTTTGGTTCTGCATCGTCGCGTTTATTGAGTGGAAATTATGATGAATATACAAAGCTTGAAAATACAATTGCAAAAGCTTATGGGAAAGAATCTGCATTAATTTTTAACAGCGGATATCATGCAAATACAGGTGTTTTGCCGGCAATTACAACAAAAAATGATTTAATATTATCAGATAAATTAAATCATGCAAGTATTGTTGATGGTATAAAACAAAGCGATGCAACTGTAATCCGTTATAAACATTTCGATTATAATCAAATAGAGAATTATCTGACAAAAAACAGAAATAATTTCGAAAATGTATTTATTGTTAGCGAGTCGGTGTTTAGTATGGATGGCGATATTGTTGATTTAAATAAATTAATTGAATTAAAAAATAAATTTAATTGCTATTTATATATCGATGAAGCTCACGCAATTGGTTCAATTGGAGAACTTGGTCTGGGAGTTGTAGAAAAGGAAAATTGTATTGATAATATTGATATAATTATAGGTACTTTTGGGAAAGCAGTTGGCTCTGTTGGCGCATTTGTAGCAACGAATAATTCTATAAAAGAAATGCTCATTAATAAAAGTAGAACACTTATTTTTACAACGGGTTTACCTCTTATAAATATAAAATGGACTCAATTTGTTTTTGATAAGTTGCCTGAATTTTTATCAGAAAGAATAAAGTTGCAGGAATTATCAAGTAACACCAGAAACTTAATTGTAAAAAATAAACTTGAAACATTAGGAGATAGTCATATTATACCAATAATTACCGGTGAAAATAAATTAACAATAAAGTTAGCAGAAATACTTTTTAATGAGGGGGTTTATGTTTCGGCTGTTCGTCCTCCCACTGTACCAAAAGGTACATCACGAATACGATTATCATTAAATTCAAAATTAAATTACGACGAATTAAAAAGAGTAATCGAAATTATTGCAGATAAAATTAAATAATAAGTATATTTTGTTTATTTTTGGTTTAAGCAATTAATTATTTAGTAGTATGGAATTTGGAAATCAGAAATCACCTTTTAACAAAGAACAATTAATGCCACAAGAGGAAACTCTCGAAATATATTCTTCAAAAAATAGTTTTTCAATCGGAATTATAAAAGAATCGGACACAAACGAAAATAGAATTCCGTTGAGTCCGTTAGGTGTCGAATTACTTATTGATGAAGGGTTTCATGTTTTTGTAGAACGTGGTGCAGGCGATGGAGCAAATTTTAGCGATGTACAATATAGCGAAGTAGGTGCTCAAATAGTAGATACAAAAAAAGAAGTTTTTCGGGCTGATATTTTGTTGAAAATATCGAGTTTTACAGATAATGAAATAGAATTATTAAAAAAAGACCAATTAATTTTCTCAACAATTAATATTCATTCATTAGATAAAGAATATATACAAAAGCTGATAAATAAACGTGTTACCGCTCTAAGCTACGAATTATTAAAAGATGAAGCAGATTGTTTTCCTATAGTAAGAGCCATGAGTGAAATTGCAGGAAGTACATCAATTTTAATTGCAGCAGAGATACTTAGTTCAACCGAAGGTGGAAAAGGCGAGATGCTTGGAGGTGTAGCAGGAGTAAAACCAACAGAGATAACTATAATTGGTGCGGGTACAGCTGGAGAATCGGCTGCACGTACGGCAATTGGTTTGGGTGCAAATGTTAAAATATTTGATGAATCTGTTAATCGATTAAGGAGAATACAAGCTAATTTAGGACAAAAAGTATATACAACAGTTTTAAAAGATAAGTTAATTTCTAACGCTGCATTAAGCTCTGATGTTATAATTGGAGCATATCGTAGTTCGAAAAATTATAAGTATTTTATTAGCGAAGAAGTTGTGAAAAGAATGAAACCAAACTCTGTAATTATTGATATAGGAATTGATAATGGAGGCGTTTTTGAAACATCGAAACTAACTACACATAAAAATTCGACATTTGTAAAGCATAATGTAATTCATTATTGTGTGCCAAATATTCCTTCACGTGTAGCACGTACGGCAACATACTCAATAAGTAATATTTTAGCTCAAATAGTTGCAGAGTTTGCTGCAAGTGGAAATGTTAATACTGTAATTAGGAATAATAACGGTATAAGAAACGGGATTTATATTTTTAAAGGAATTTTAACAAATGAAAATATTGGAAATAGTGTTGGTTTACCGTCAAAAGATATCGAACTTTTAATGGCTGCGTTTTAAAAATATTTTTTTGGTCTGAAATTTGAATGTAACTCTAACGAAACACAAAATGCTTTTAATAATATGATTTTATAAACAAAATGTCAATAAATATGTTAAAAACATGTTGATAATTTTATTTCTAGTCCATATTTTTATATTTTAGCGTTTTATTAAAATTTTATAAAAATGAAGAAGAACCTTTTTGTTATTTTATTAGCTTTATTTACTACAGCAATGTTTGCTCAAACACTTGAGACTGTAATGTGGGGAAATCCAAAAGACCTCCCTAAAAAAACATCATTTCAGAAAATTATTGGTACAAATAGCGATGGCTTTTATGCACTTCGTTCAGATAATGCCAGTTTTCTTACAACAGATAAACTATGGCTAGAATTTGTATCGTTTGCAACAATGGATGTTGACGAGAGTAATGAAATTCAATTCCCAGCTGTAGGAAGCAAACAAACATATTTTAATGATATGTATTTTATTAATGACAAGTTAATTCTTTTTACATCAGCAGCAGATAAAGGACGTTCTCAAAACGTGTTATATATGGAGTATATGAACACAAACGGAACTCTTAAAAATAAGCCGAAAGAAGTAGGAGCTACTCCGTTAAGTAATTTAAAAGAAGATGGCTTTAAATTTAAGTATTTGAAAGATGATAATCAAATAATGCTTTATTATCATAAAACATACTCAAAATATAATGGCGAAAAATTTAGTTTAAAAATATTTGATTCAAATTTAAAAGAAATTTTTGCAGAAGATTTAGTTTTTCCAAAAAGATTAATGGGTAAAAAGAATAAACTTACACAAATTGAGCGAGGTAAAAGTGGAAATATTTATATGTTGTTTAGTGTAGAAGTAGTAAGTACAAAAGCTTCAAGAGGAAAGAAAAAAGGTGATAAATATGAAAATGTTTTGGTTGTTTATAATACCGCAAAGAAAGAGTTTAAAACATACGATATTAAATTAAATAAATTTGTGCCAAAGTCGGTTAAATTTACTTTAACAGATGATGAGATAGTTGTTCTTGCAGGAACATTTGCTCCTCGAACAGTTAAATTTGCTAATCAGTTTACAGGTTTTTTCTATCAAAAAATAAATCCTAAAACTGAAAAAGTATTATTGTTTAAAAATCAAAAATTATCATTTTATGATATGAAAAAAGATAAACCTTTAATGGCATCGTTTAATTCTACGAGAACAGGTGAAACACAGGCTGATAGATATGCATTTGAGGTTAAAAGTGTTGAAAAATTAGAAAACGGAGGTTTTGTTGTGTTAGCAGAACAACATTTCGTATCTTATAGAAAATATAAAGATCCTCAAACAAAGAAAGAAATTAAAATATTGTATCATAATTACAATGATATTTTAGCAGGAGGTATTGATAAAAAAGGAACATTTGCATGGGTAAAGCGTTTTCCTAAAATGCAATATAGTATTGATGATGGCGGTCATTTCTCATCATATAAAACTATGTTAAATGTTAATACTGTAAAGTTAATATATAACGATGTTGCAAAAAATATAACTAATGAAAATCCTGATAAAACAAAATCAATAAAATTTAATCCTAAAACATCGCCAAAAGGAATTGCTGTTATGCATAGTATTTATACTGACGGTAGTATCCAAAAAACCCCTATGTTTAGCGGAAAAGATGGTGAATGTGTTATTATACCAAAAACTTTAACTAAGTTTAGTGATGGATATATAATTGCAACTCAAAAAGGTAAAAAGTATAGATTTGCTCAGTTTGTTATTGAGTAATAATTTGTGAATATAATTTAGAAACCTCTTTACGAAAGCAAAGAGGTTTTTTTATTGTATTTTTGTAAAGTGAAATTATTTAAAAAAATATTATCCTTTCCTTTTATTTTACTTATTCAGTTTTATAGGTATGCTATTTCTCCATTAACTCCTGCATCATGTAGGCATTATCCAACATGTTCAGAGTATGCTGTAACATCAATAAAAGAACATGGAATTATTAAAGGCGGTAATATTGCTGTTAAACGATTATCGAAATGTCATCCCTGGGGAACTTCAGGTTATGACCCTGTACCTAAGATTATTATAAAAAAATATAAAGAAAAAGGTAAAAGAGAAAAAATAAAGTTAATCAATTAACTCACGTTAATATTATTCAGTTTTATAAAGTTATTATGTTCAATATAACTTTTAAGTTTTAAGTCATTAATACTATCTTTGCAGAAAATACAATTTTATGTCTGACAAAATAATAATTTTAGATTTTGGTTCTCAATATACTCAGTTAATAGCTCGTAGAATACGTGAGTTAAATGTATATTGTGAAATACACCCTTTTAATAAAATTCCAGAATTAGATGAAACAGTAAGAGGCGTAATCCTTTCAGGTAGCCCTTTTTCAGTTCGTGACGAAGAAGCTCCGATACCTGATTTATCTAAAATAAAAGGTATTCAACCTTTGTTAGGTGTTTGTTATGGAGCACAGCATTTAGCTCATAATTTTGGAGGTGAAGTATTACCTTCAAATAAGCGGGAATATGGTCGAGCAAATTTAAATTTTGTTGATAATAATTCAGATTTACTTAAAGGTATAAGTGTAGATACTCAAGTGTGGATGTCGCATGGAGATACTATTGCAAAAATACCTAATGACTACGAAATTATTGCTAGTACATTAGATGTAAAAGTAGGTGCATATAAAATAAAAGATGAAACTACATATGGAATACAATTTCACCCAGAGGTTTATCATACATTAGAAGGCAAAAAAATGCTTGAAAATTATGTTATAAATATTTGCGGCTGTAAACAAGATTGGACTCCAAATACTTTTGCAGAAACAACAATACAAGAACTGAAAGAAAAGCTGGGAAATGATAAGGTAATTCTTGGTTTATCTGGAGGTGTTGATAGTTCTGTAGCTGCAATTATACTTCACAAAGCTATTGGTGCACAGTTAACTTGTATTTTTGTTGACAATGGTTTACTCAGAAAAAATGAATTTGATGATGTTTTAGAATCGTATAAGCATTTAGGTTTGAGAGTGATAGGCGTAAATGCAAAGGGCATGTTTTATAAAGCACTTGAAGGAGTTACTGACCCAGAAGCAAAACGTAAGGCTATAGGTAAAACTTTTATTGATGTATTCGACCAAGAAGCTAAAAAGATTGAAGATGTAAAATGGTTAGCACAGGGTACAATTTATCCTGATGTAATCGAGAGTATTTCTGTAAATGGACCGTCTGCAACAATAAAATCGCATCATAATGTTGGTGGATTACCCGATTATATGAAACTTAAAATTGTAGAGCCATTAAAATTATTATTTAAAGATGAAGTTCGTAGAGTTGGAAAAGAAATTGGATTAAATCAAGAGTTGTTAGGTCGTCATCCGTTTCCTGGACCAGGTTTAGGCATTAGAATCTTGGGCGATATTACAGCTGAAAAAGTTAGAATATTGCAAGAAGCAGACCATATTTTTATATCGCAATTAAAAGAAGATAATTTATATGATGATGTATGGCAAGCAGGCGTAATGTTGTTACCTGTACAATCGGTAGGAGTTATGGGAGACGAACGTACTTATGAACAAGTAGTAGCTCTTCGTGCAGTACAAAGTACTGATGGTATGACAGCAGATTGGGTACATTTACCTTATGAGTTTTTGGCAAAAGTATCAAATAAAATAATTAATCAAGTTAAAGGTATTAATAGAGTTGTTTACGATATTAGTTCTAAACCACCAGCAACTATTGAGTGGGAGTAATACTAATAACTATCAGTTGTTTTGAAATTTAATTGAATACTAAAAAATAACCTAAGTTATATTAAACTTAGGTTATTTTTTTAAGTAGAGTCTGCTGAAAAGCTCTGAGGTGCATTAGATTTTTATTTTCTGAAATGCAGATGTATATATATACCTCAAATTGAATAAGCTGAAAATATGATGTGCGTCAGAGCAAGCATATGACTATGTTTCTATTATTTGTAAAACCAAACTTATTAACAATATGTTACACGTTTCTCGGCAGACCATAAGTAAGTTTTATTAGTATGTTTGTAAATAATCGTATTTTAATGTTTTAAATGTTGAATTTAAGTGTATTATACCATTTAAATTTAATGGAGAAGTGATTGTTTAAATAAATATTTTTAGATTAAACAATAATAATTCTATTGAAAACTCTCTGTAGGTACTTTTCTGTTAACTTTTTTTATTAGTCCAAGTAGAACTTTACCTGGTCCTATTTCGGTAAAAGAGTTAGCACCATATTCAAACATATTTTTTACGGTTTGTGTCCAACGTACAGGGCCTGTTAATTGAGCAATTAAATTTTGTTTTATTCTTGTAGGCTCAGTTTCAGGGCTGGCTGTTACATTTTGAAAAACAGGACAAATAGGAGTGGAGAACTTGGCATTATTAATAGCTTGTTCTAATTCAATACGTGCCGGTTCCATAAGAGGAGAGTGGAAAGCACCACCAACACTAAGTTTTAAAGCACGTTTGGCTCCAGCTTCAAGTAAAATCTCACAAGCCAAGTCTATACCTTTAATTGAACCTGATATTACAATTTGTCCGGGACTATTATAGTTAGCAGGTACAACTATTTCTTCAATATTTTGGCAAACTTCGGCTACGTAGTCGTCTTCTAAACCAAGAATAGCAGCCATTGTAGAAGGTTCTATTTCACAAGCTTTTTGCATAGCATTTGCACGTATTTGTACAAGTTTTAAACCTTCTTCAAAACTAAGAGCATTTGCTGCAACAAGTGCTGAAAACTCACCAAGTGAATGACCTGCAGTCATTTCTGGTTTGAAATTATCACCTAAAGTTTTTGCTAATATTACTGAATGTAGAAATATTGCAGGTTGGGTAACTTTTGTTTGTCTTAGTTCTTCATCGGTACCATTAAACATTATTTCAGTAATATTAAACCCAAGTATATTGTTAGCTTTATTGAATAATTCTTTAGCTAATTCGTTATTCTCGTAAATATCTTTACCCATTCCTGGGAACTGTGCTCCCTGACCGGGAAAAACGTATGCTTTCATTATATAATTATTAAAAATGTTATTAAAATAATAAAGTTCGTAAAGTTAAATAAGTAGATTCAACTTTACAAACTTTAAATTTAAGAAAAATTAAACTAGTTAGAGTTTGTCTATAAAGTCCGATTTCTGCGTTGTTGCTCAAAATCCAAATCCTCAAATACTTTAGTATTCTGCGGTTTGAATTTTTCGCACGTCTTAAACTCGAACTTTCTAGCTCAAACTCTTTATTTTATGAACAGATTCAAGTTCCTTTACATTACATACAATGTAAATAATCTTCAACTAGCTGACGAATAGCATCACTATTACCATATATTTCTTCATTCATATGTTGATCATCAAAATCTTTAAGTTTGTTAATAGTATTGTCGATAAATTTAGAGGGGAAGATACCATCTTTCTCAAAATATTCTCGATATTTTTCTAAGCTTAATGCACTTTCATAACATGATGCAGGTAATGAATTTAAATTATTAAATTTATTTTCATGTTCTTTGTCAAAAATATTAATATCAACATATAGTTCGTTAGCTAATTTAAGAGAGTCTTTATTGTCTAAACCGTATTTAGCAGCAACTATAAGACTTGATAAAAAGCTGTAAATATCGGCAGAACCGTCACCAGCTCTAAATTCAACAGTTTGTTTCTCAGAAGCTTTTGGTAATTCCGATTTATCTTGAGGATTTGCATCATGAATCATATCGCTTGCACCTAACCAACCAAGCGGAACACGTACAAGCACAGAGCGGTTTCTATCGCCCCAGCAAATATTTGTAGGAGCTTCTTGGTGAGGAACTAATCTTAAATATGATGTTGGTATTGTATTACCAAAAGCAGTAATTGGTGATGCGAAAAATAACAAACCTGCAATAAGTTTTTTTGCCGTATCGCTGAGTTTCTCATTTTTAACAAGAACGTTTTTACCATCTTTTTCTAAAAGCATATGTATGTGCAATCCGCTACCAGCTTTGCCAACAGTAATTTTTGGAGCAAAACTTATTTTTACACCATACTCATTACTCAACATACGAAGTACCCATTTTGCAATAACAAGTTGGTCAGCTGTATCTTCAACATTTGTAGGAAGAAACTCTATTTCGTGTTGTTCAAAAAAATCGTTACCTTTTGTAAAGTTACCAACTTCAGAGTGCCCATATTTAATTTTACCACCGCATTCAGCAATAATTTTTATAGCTTCGGTACGTAAATGTTCCCAATTTGTGAAGGGGGCTGATGTATGATAGCCTTTTTGGTCTTTAGCCGGATATAAATCTTCTTTATCAGCCATTACGTAGTATTCAAGCTCACCAAGAGCTTTAAAGGTGTAGCCTGTATCTTTTTTAAACTTTTTGTGAGCTTTTCTTAAAATATTTTCAGGGGCGCTTTCTAAAGGTTTTCCTTCGCTTGTATAAAAAGAACATAATAAATCTAAAGTAAGAGTTTCTGCAAAAGGGTTAATAAATGCAGTTTTGTATCGAGGTATTACGTATAAATCAGACGAACCTGCATCCATAAATGAAAATAAACTCGAACCATCAACTCTTTCTCCCGTAGAAAGAATCTGATTCAAATGATTTAAATCTGTAATGATAAAATTTAAAGTTTTTAATTTACCATCTTCAGCTACATATCTGAAATTTAGCATTTCAACTTCGTTTTCAACGATAAATTTTATTATATCTTCTTTTGTGAAAGTATTTGCAGGCTTTTGTAAATATCTCACCAATCTGTTAGGATTTAAAGCAATTTGGTTATCATCCATAATATTTTTTTTAATAAATTAGAATATTATAAAAATAGTAATTATTTTGGTTAAAAAAAGAGACAATATCATTTTATGAAAGAAATAGTAAATAAAATAGATTTTTCTGAGTATAATTTTTCTAGTGAAGTTTCTTCATATAAAATGGAAATAAGTATAGTAAATGGTGATATAGTGTTTATTACAATATCAGGGGTAGCTGTTTATGAGGAGTTTTTAAAGGCTCAAGTATTTTTAGATAGGTTTATTGAAGAACAAATTATTAAAAATAAAACATATTATTTATTTCATAATTATGATAACTTAATAGAGATTCCAGCAAAAACACGAATATCATATAAAAATTGGGTGTTAAATCATTTAGATATTTTTGATTATGTATTTTTCTTTAACTTAAATTTTATCTCAAAATTAATAATAAAATTAGGAAAAGCAACTACTCCATTATTTAATAAAATTTTTATAGTTAAAGATTTTAAAGAAGCGTTGTTGTTTATTGAAAAGAAAAAGAAAATCTCTTATTTAAAAGATTCTGAGTTTGTAATTACAGAAGAAATAGATAATATTTTGTCTAAACAAAATATTGTTGAAAAAAAAGAATGGAGAGGAGAGGTTGATAATGGAAGATTGATTCATTCTTCAGTAGTAATTGATAATAATATTATAATAAGAAAATTAGAGGGTGAGTTTTACAAGGGAGATATGGAATATCTTGTTAAAAGCTTAAGTGTTATTCGAAAAGATATGGGGATTGAAAATGAAAAGTATTTTTTATTTTTAGATGTACGTAAGTTATTTGGGATTAAAATTCATTCAAGAACAGAGGCCGTAGAATGGTTTGTAAATGAGGCTCCTAATTTTTATTTAGCAGGATTTTTTGGGGCTGATAAAATATCAGATTTGGTTATAAAGTTTTCTATAAGCGTTTCTTCGTTAAAAAATATTGTTTTTTCGTATAGAAATATAAATGAAGTTTTAGAGGATGCTTTTTATAAAAAAGGTTATATTTCTAATTTTAAGCAAGAAAAGAAAGTAATATTTTTAAAAAATTTCTTTAATCAAAGAAGACGAATAAAAGAACTAGAAGAAGAAAATGCTAGATTGATAGAGTTTAATAGCGATAGGATAGAGAAAATATTTAAAATTATTGGAGATATAACTTGGGATGAAAATTTAAAGCCTCCTGAAATGGATATTGATGATTCAGACCCTTATAGTGATGTTTTTTATTCGTTAAAATTATTGTATTTTGATGTAAAAGAAATTATCGATAATAGAGATGTTCTTATTGAAAAGGCAAAGGAGGCAGATGCTTTAAAATCATCGTTTCTTGCAAATTTAAGTCATGAAATAAGAACTCCATTAAATGGTATTATTGGTTTTTCTGATTTGTTATTAGAGGATGATGATTTAAAGGATAATCAAAAGCAATTTTTAGAAATAATTAGTAAGAATAGTAATAATTTATTGAGTTTGATGAATGATTTGATTCAAATATCTACTATTGAAGCTGGGCAAGTTATAATTAAAAATAAAGAGTTTGATTTAAATAATTTATTTTTTCAACTTGAAAAAATGTTTAGTTCAATAGTTATTAAAGATAATCTTGAGGTAGATGTTAAATCTGTTACTACAGGAAATGGTAAATTTATTATAAAAAGTGATGAATTAAGAATAAATCAGGTTTTGGTAAATATTATTGGAAATGCTATTAAATTTACTAAAAAAGGGAATGTGTTTTTTGGTTATAATGTAGTTTTTGCAAAAGAGGGAGATTATATTAAGTTTTATATTAAAGATACAGGAATAGGTATTGATAAAAAACATAAGGATATTATATTTGATAGGTTTAGGCAAATTGATGGAAGTAATACACGTAATTATGGTGGTACGGGTTTAGGTCTCTCTATATCAAAAAATCTTGTAGAATTATTAGGTGGTGAAATTTGGATTGAATCAGAAGAAGGGAAGGGGAGTATTTTCTATTTTACTATTCCGTTAATACAATAAACTATTTTAATAAGCTTAAAACAAAAAAAGACAGCCAAA
>Ga0256827_10000281_pt1 | contig 30513 bp, 28 predicted proteins | sample CV84metaG_FD_185977 | JGI IMG/M metagenome (GOLD analysis project Ga0256827, IMG submission 185977) | Hydrothermal vent microbial communities from East Pacific Rise, Pacific Ocean - CV84 | ecosystem: Environmental > Aquatic > Marine > Hydrothermal vents | place: Pacific Ocean: East Pacific Rise...
CTACCTTTATGGTCATCACTTGGTAGATTAACAATATTAATAAGACGCTCTCCTGCAAACTCTCCTGCATAACGGGTTACGGCTTGCGAAAGAATATAATTTGCTTTTTTCTCTGCCTCTTGTTCTGCTATTCTCTCTTGTTTTCTAACGCTTAGTGCTAGCTCTAACTTCGACTCTTCTGCCACTTGTTCCAAGAGATATCTCTTTGCCTCCTCAGGAGTCATAGAAGCACTTTTAGACAAAAGTTCAATCACAGAAGCTATCTCTTTTCGCTTCTCCTCTTCTAGTAACCCAAGATACTTCTCTTTCTTTTCTAAATTTCTTTTAGTTTTGAAAAACTCTTTCTCTTTCTGACGTAAGGCTTTACGCTCTAAATCTAACTCTTTCATCTGCTTAGTGACTTCAAGTGTCTTATCTTGAAATTTTTTATCTAAGAGAACCTCTTCCTCTTTAATCTGTAATTTTGCTTCATGTAAAATATGTTCAGCTTCGTACTCTATCGCAGAAGCTTTTGCTTTTGCCTCTGCTTCTAGATGACCAAACTGTTTCTTCTGTTCACTCTTCATAAAGATATAAGTTATCCCTACACCCAAGAGTATAAAAATAACATCTGCTAATATATTTTCAATCATTATTTCTCCTTTGCAAGGAGCCTAAGTCCTCAGTTTTCTTGTAAAATAACTATTTTTGGGTGTAAAGTATAGATTCCCCTTAACATCATGGTTCTGGGTTATTATTTCAGTACTAATACAATGTTCTCTTCCAACGAATACAATCTCTTTAATATTTTTTAAACTTTTTTCAAAAAATCTATCGTAGAATCCTTTTCCAAATCCCACACGTCTTAATGTCATATCTGTCCCTAATATGGGGACTATGGCTAAATCTATTTTTCTTTTATATCTATTTGAAGTTGAGGGTTCTTTTACACCAAATTTTTTTATTTTTAAAGGCAATCTATATTTTACCAAGCTAAAGCTTTTACCTTCCATAAAAGGTACTAAAACGACCTTTTTCTCTTTTCTTAACTTTTTTATTAAAGAATTAACATTAACTTCTATAGCTAAAGGAACATAAATCATTATACTATTACATTTTCTCTTTTTAATTAACTTCATCAACTTTTCAACCACTATTTTATCTCGTTTATATTGATTAATCCGCTCTCTTTTACGAAGCTTCTCAAGACATTTTTTTCTAAATTTTTCTTTACTCATCATCTTATACTTTATTTTTTTTTGATATAATCACTAAAATTTACTTATATAAAGACTATATCAAAGAATGAAAAATAATTTTTACCTACTTTTAACCATTATAATCCTATCTTCTACAGCCTATAGTAATGAATCCCTCCAAAAGAGAGAAGTTCAGCAAGAACCTCATGTCAAAAAAGTGCATACACCTTCAACAAAAATCTATAGCTTTGCATTTGAGAATTTACATAATCAAGTATCAACAATTACAATGCAAAACGATATATATAGCTTTCCAAATATCAAACAACCGATAGTTATGATTTCCCTTTTTTCAACATGGTGTCCCCCTTGCCGAGGAGAAATTCCCCATCTTGCAAATCTTCAAAAAAAGTTCAAAGAACATTTTTTTATTATAGGGGCATTGGTCTATGATGATATTTCAAAAAACGAATTTGCAAAATTTATGATTGCACAAAAAGCACTCTTTTTCATCTCTACTAACCAAGTAGAGAATCTAAGATTTGCAAAGATGATTACACCAAAATTGAAATTAAAAAAAGATTTTCCTATGCCACTTATGATTCTTTTTTATAGGGGGAAATACTTTACCCACTATGAAGGAAGTATGCCTGAAGAGATGATTCAGAGTGATATAGAGCAACTCTTAGAGAAAATAAAGTAAAAAGATAAAGGTAATAGATGTTTAACATACTCAAAAAAGTTTTTGGGAGAACCAATAAGGCTATACAAGAGGTAGCACCTATCAAGAAAAAAAAGATCACTCCAGAGGAGTTTGAGGATATTCTTCTTGAAGCGGATGTAAACTATGAACTGGTTGAAAAATTTTTAGAAGAGTTACCCAGTTCATTTGATAGAGCGACTGCCTACAATGTCCTCATCTCTGTATTTCAATACAAAGCGAACTGGAAAGATGACAAAAGTACAAAACCTTTTGTTGATATGATTATTGGGGTTAATGGTGCAGGGAAAACAACAACTATTGCCAAGTTAGCACGATTGCATCAAAAAGAGGGTCGAACAGTTGTTCTTGGAGCAGCTGATACCTTTAGAGCAGCGGCTATTGAACAACTAAGCCGATGGGCAATAAAACTGGAGATTCCCATTGTTGCAACACGACAAGGACATGACCCTTCGGCAGTTGTCTACGATACAATATCTTCTGCTATTGCTAAAAATATTGACCATGTTCTTATTGATACAGCAGGACGACTACATACTCAAACAAACCTCGGAGAAGAGCTAAAAAAGATGGTACGTATCGCAGATAAAGCTTTGCCAAATGCACCACATAGAAAGATGTTAATTTTAGATGGAACACAAGGTAGTTCAAGTATTAATCAAGCTAAAATTTTTAATGAATTGATTGGAATTGATGGTATTATTATTACCAAACTGGATGGAACGGCAAAGGGAGGGTCTGTACTCTCTATAGCAGATGAGCTTCAAATGCCAATTTACTACATAGGTACAGGGGAGCAACCCGATGACCTTATTCAATTTAAAGCCAATGATTATGTCAATACAATTCTTGATGAAATATTTATATAATCTCTCTTTTTGAGTTTTTAAAAAAGCTGTTTCATTTTTTCAAAAAATGTTGCAGCTAACCCCTTGGGCTTTGCTAATTCATCAATAAATTGATCATAATTCATTCGCCTCTCTTCTAAAAATGCCTCTAAATAGTCAATAGAAGCTTTCATACTATGCTCTTTTTCAATCTCAACAAGTTTACCATAAAGTTTCTCCATCTCAAGAACAACATGCTTGGGTGCAGCTTGACGAAAGGCAGCATAATATTTGATATTACCCAGCTTATCACGCCGAATATCAAAATCGGTTGTAACCCAGTAGTAATCTCCATTTTTCGCCATATTTTTTACCACAGCAACAATATTTCTTCCCGAGTTTAGATGTTGCCACATCATATGAAAAATAGCTCTAGGCATATCGGGATGGCGTAAAATACTGTGAGGAGAAGCAATTAACTCACTCTCTTTATAGCCAGAGATTTCACAAAAGTAATCATTCCCATAAATTATCTTTCCACTAACATCAGTTTTGCTAACAATCATCTTTTTAGGGTTTAATTTTATCTCATTATTTGTTGGTATTGGTTTGGCTATTGACACAGTATATCCTATATTATTTATTAAAAATATTATATAATATTTTTACTTAAAAATAATTTAAGTTTTTTATTTTTTTCTCTTTAATAAAGAGGCTATTTTTGCCTGCATTTTTAACCATCGTCTATGTTCAATGGCAGGAAAACCTGCATAAGTCTTACCCCCTGAAAGCGACTTTGTAACACCACCTTTTCCTGCAACTGTTGTAAAATCTCCAATATGTAAATGCCCTGCACTAGCACTTTGCCCACCCATAACAATATTGCGACCCGTTGTTGTTGAACCAGCTAATCCCACTTGTGAAGCCATAAGAGAGTACTCTCCTACATCACAATTATGTGCTATTTGGATAAGATTATCAAGCTTTGTCCCTTTACGAATATAAGTTGTACCAAAAACTGCTCTATCGACAACACAGTTAGCACCGATTTCAACATCATCCTCTATTACCGCATTACCATTTTGATAGATTTTAATATGCTCTCCCATTTTCGTATGGGCAAAACCATACCCATCAGAACCAATGACTGTTCCCGAGTGAATAATACAGTCAGCTCCGATATGAGAGTGATGATAGAGTGTAACATTGGGATAAATAAGCGTATTAGAACCAATTGTTACACTATCTCCCACATAAGCACCTGCCATAATAGTTACATTATCTCCAAGAGTAACATCCTTTCCAAAGCGTACTCGTTTATCGATATCACAATTTTTTCCCATAGTGGGATGTCCACCTTTTGTCTCAATTTTATGTGCAAAAAATTTTGAAGCCAATGCTAATTTCAAATAAGCCTCATCTGTTACCAACGCAATTGTTGAAGAGGGTAATAAGTGAGCATACTCCTGAGCGATTAAAACAGCACCTGCTTGGGTTGTAGAGAGTTGAGCAAGATATTTTTTATCATTAAAAAAAGAGATTTGAGAAGGTGTTGCTTCGATAAGAGTGTGAAGACCTGTAATTTCTATATCTGTACCCGAAAAAGGTAGGTTGATTTGTTGAGAGAGTTGAGTTAATTTCATATTTTTTTCTTTATAAATAATTTGTTCGATAAAATCGAACCTACAACATCAAACTATTATTAGTATGGCTAGGTTCGATTTTTTAAATACCATACCAATAATATAAAGGACTATCGCTCTATAGCAACAACTCCTCCACGTACAACCTCTAATGGATTGTAACGTTGACTTGCTTCTATAAAATGTTTAATTCTTGATGGTTCATCTGCAACCATACCAATAATCATTTTAGGGCCAACATTGACAATACCACCATTATACGCACCACAAAGTACTTGAATATCTGCTAAATTTTCATCAATAGGGAACTTTATAAGAACCATCTCTTTCTCTACCATCTCTTCATGCTCTACAACTTTATAGACAGGCACTAATTTATGTAACTGCTTAGTAATTTGCTCTAAAACACGTTCGCTTCCATTGGTAGCAATAGTAATATGTGATAAATTAGAGTTTGGCATAGGAGCTACAGTTAACGTCTCTATATTGTAACCACGCCCTGCAAAAAGCCCTGAAATTCTTGAAAGAACAGAGCTTTCATTTTCAACTAATACGGAGATTACTCTTCTTACATCAGCCATTACTTCTCCTCCTCTTTTTTAGGTAACATCATATTATATAATGCTCCTGCTGCGGGTACCATAGGTAAAACATTTTCAAATCGTGCTACTTGAACATTAATAAAGGCAACTTTATCTTTTTCAATAGCATCTTTAATAGCCTCATCAAACTCAGCTTTTGTTGTAACATCATACCCAATTCCATAACACGCTTCAGCCAAAGCTTTATAGTTTGGTTGAAAGCTTAAATCAGTCTCGGAGTAACGCTCTTCATAGAAGAATGTCTGCCACTGGCGTACCATTCCTAAGAAGTGGTTATTTAAGATAACATTAATAACAGGAATCTTATACTCAGCAGCGGTTACTAGCTCTTGAACATTCATCAAAATTGAACCATCGCCTGTAATGTTAATAACTGTCTTCTCAGGGTGTGCCTTTTTAGCTCCTAACGCTGCAGGAAAACCAAAGCCCATAGTACCTAAGCCACCAGAGTTAATCCACTGTCTGGGTCTATCAAATGGATAGTGTTGTGCTGCCCACATCTGATGCTGACCAACATCTGAAGTAATAATTGCTTGCTCTCCAAGCAACTCTCCCAAACGCTCAATTGCCCATTGTGGTTTAATAACCTCATCGCTATCAACATAAGATTGAGGATGGAGATTATCATAACGCTCTAAAACCTCTCTCCAATCACTATAACGGTCAGGATTAATTTTTCCTTCGAGTTTAGCAATCATCTTCTCTAAAACAACTGTAACATCACCAACAATAGGATAGTCCACATCAACTAATTTTCCAATATTAGCAGGATCAATATCGATATGAATAATATCAGCATATTTAGCAAATTCCGAAAGCTTACCTGTAACCCTATCATCGAATCTAGCTCCCAAAGAGATAACCAAATCGGTCTCACTCATTGCCATATTTGACGAGTAGTTACCATGCATTCCAAGCATCCCTTGAAGCAGTGGATTTTTTGCCCCCATAACTCCACGAGCCATCAATGTTTCAACCGCGGGAATCTGCCCCATACTCGCAAGTTTACGAACCAATTCAAAAGCATTGCTAAGAACAACACCTCCACCAATATAAAGAAGAGGTTTTTTAGATTTTAAAATAGCATCTATCGCTTTTTCAATCTGTCTATTATTCCCTTTATAGGTTGGTTTATAGCTTGGAATAGATACCACTTCAGGATAGGTAAAATCTCCAAATTCAGCAGTAATATCTTTTGGAATATCGACCAAAACAGGTCCAGGTCTCCCACTTCTTGCAATATGAAATGCCTCTTTTAAGATACGAGGTAACTCACTAAGTTCCCGCACCAAAAAGTTGTGTTTCGTACAAGGTCGAGATATTCCTATAGCATCAATCTCTTGGAACCCATCTGTACCAATTAACGAAAGAGGAACTTGCCCTGAGATAACAACTAATGGAATTGAATCCATATAGGCTGTTGCCAACCCTGTTACAGCATTAGTAAAACCAGGTCCACTGGTTACCATTGCTACACCAACTTCGCCTGTTGCTCTAGCATAACCATCTGCAGCATGAACAGAAGCCTGCTCATGCCTATTGAGGATATGTTCAAAGCCATCTTGCTTATAAATCTCGTCATATACGTTCATGATAGCCCCACCAGGGTAACCGAATACGGTCTTTACACCCTCGGCTATTATCGCTTCACAAACCATTTGTGCACCATTCATATTCATGAACCTTTGCTCCAATCATCTTATATTTTTGGCGCTGATTTTAGCTAAATTAGAATAAGAAAGGTCTGAATTTAAAGTAGATTAAAGGTACTTGATAGGGTCAATCACTCCTGCTTGTGCAAATCCCTTGAGACGTAAACGGCAACTATCACATACTCCACATGCGATATCTTCGTTCTGATAACAAGACCATGTATCTTCTAAAGGTACATTGAGTTCCATAGATTTAGCCACAATTTCTGATTTTTTCAGATGAACCAATGGCATTTTTATCTCTAGTTTTGTCTCATCTCTTGTTCCCAAATTAATAGACTCCTCCATAGAGTGGATATAGCTATCTCTACAATCAGGATAGCCAGAGCTATCCTCTTCAACCACGCCAATAAAAAGAGCTTCTGCTTGATGCTTCTCTGCCAAAGCTGTAGCAATAGAGATGAAAATACCATTTCGAAAAGGGACATAAGTGATAGGGACACCATCCTCAATACCAGTAGTAGGAACTTCTATTGAGCTATCAGTTAATGCCGAAGCACCAATCTGTTTAAAAAAATCTAAATCAATTTCATACTCTTTAAAAACCTCTAGTTTTTTACTAATTTTTCTAAAAGAGTCCAACTCTTTTTTTTCTGTTCTCTGTCCATAATTAAAATGTAGAGCAATCACTTGATAACCCTCATTTTGTGCTATTTTTGCCCCCAAGGCACTGTCCATACCTCCAGAGATAATACATACTGCTTTTTTCATTAAATAACTACCTTTTTTACAGACATTTTACCTCTTTTTAGGTAAACTCTTCTATGTTAAATATTGAAAATCTTACAAATCTTACTGTTGAGGAAGAGTTTTTAGAGGAAATTGCAAATTTTCTCTTAAAAGACTCTATGTCAAGAGAGATTGATCTCACTATATGTGATAATAAAACTATTCAATCGTACAATCGAGAATATAGAGGAAAAGATAGTGCAACTGATGTATTAAGCTTTCCAATAGAGAGTGATATTATTATAGGGAGTATAGTAATGCCTCTTGGCTCTATTGTTATTTCGGCGGACTATGTTCAAAGTAAATCGATAGAATTTAACCATACAGAAGCAGAAGAGTTGAGTCTACTTTTTACACATGGAGTACTCCATCTTTTGGGGTTTGATCATGAGATAGATAGTGGAGAGATGAGAAAAAAAGAGGAAGAGATAATTTATTATTTTAATCTTCCAAAGAGTTTAATTATACGTACAGAGGAGGAATAATGGACGTTGTTATATTTATATTATCCATGGGTGGATTAATATTTGGTGCAGACTTTATTGTCAATCAGAGCGAACGTATTGCACTGAGGTTTAATATCTCAGAGTTTATCATAGGCTCTACACTTGTTGCCTTAGGAACAAGTCTTCCTGAGATGGCAGCGAGTGTAGCGGCTAGCTTAAATGATAAACCAGAGATTGCAATTGCGAATGCTGTAGGAAGTAATATTATGAATATTACTCTCGTTTTAGCTATTATTTTTCTTATCTCTAAACGTTTTGTTCCAAAGCGTGATTTTTTTGCAAAAGATAGTATCTGGGCATTAATGCCCATCTTAATGTTTTTATTAATGGCAATAGATGGTATTATCTCTACTTTTGATGCTATTTTACTTATTACTCTTATGATTGCTTATCTTCTTTTTTTAATCGAAGATTCTAAAGGTATAGGAACAGATAATTTAGAAGAGGACTCAAAAGAGAGATTCTCTTGGCTGAGAAGCATTGGTCTCCTACTCCTTGGATTTTTCTTTGTTGTAATAGGAGCTCATTTTGCAGTAGACTCGGCAACAAATATTGCCAAAAGCTTTGGTGTGAGCGAGTGGATTATCGCTGTTATACTTATTAGCTTTGGTACCTCTTTGCCTGAATTGGTTGTCTCTATCTCAGCAGCACTCAAGGGAAAAGTAGAGATGGCGATTGGAAATATTATTGGTTCAAATCTTGCAAACACAACTATGGTTATTGGTGTCTCGGCACTTGCCCAAGAGTTAACCTTTGATTTAGAAAAATATGCTTTTGATTTGGCACTTATGACAACAGCAACCATTATGCTTATTTATATTACTGCAAATAAGCTTTATAGCCGACCTGCAGGGATATCTCTATTGATTCTATTAGCACTGTTTATAGACCATGCACTTAAAACTATTCAGACAACAGATATCGTTCCTATCTAACTACTCTTGTAAAAGATGTCCCACATTTTTTACATAGTAAACAGAGACCTGCTCAGAAAAAAATTCAAAACTTTTTTGAGCATCAACAATTTTATCTCTCTCTCCCATAAAAACCTCTATCTTTACACCCCTCTTTTGAAGCTCTAAAATTTTCTCTTTTTCCCATTGATAGGAGAGAAGCTCCTCTAACTCATCCACTGTTCCTTTGGTAATATAGTTGTCCAAACAAATACTACTAGGATACGCAACATTTTTTAGAAAAGCAGTCCGATAAGAGGCTTCATCTGCTTTAAAGTAACGTAGTTGTGTTCGAATAAAACTTTTTTTATGATTTTGAAAAAAAGCGGGAGAGATTAGAACCACTCTGTCTATACGTTCAGAGCTATTATAGGCATATTCAAATGCTTTAATTGCTCCATAAGAGAAACCTGCTATAGAAAATTCATTATCTAACAACTGCTCTTCAAAAAAAATTTCTTCTCCGTGAAGAGAAAAACCATTAAAATACTTCATTAATAATAACCTCTGTTTGAGATGAGGTAATGGACTCATTTTCAAGAAGATAAATCCGAACTTTTTCAACCACTTGCTCTAATTTGTCCAACAGACTTTCAACCTCATTATTGAGTCTCTCTAGCATCTGTTGTGCCTCATGTGCTGAGGCAAAATACTCCTCACTCATACCAAACTCTTCTATAATCTTATGAATTAAAATTTTTGCCGATTTAATATCCTCTTTGGCATTAGTAAATAACTCTCCATAGACCTTTTGTGTTGTAATTCTACCAGCCAAGAGTACTTTAAGTTCATTCTCTAAAACTGTCTTAGAAAGAATCTCATTGGCATGAGGAATAAAATTAGAAGAGATAATTCCTATCTTTTCATACTCCACCTCTAGCCATGAAGCAGTAACTGCTTTAGCAGATTGATAAAGAGCCTGCACTTTTCTCTCCTCTTCACTAAAAGTTTGAATTTTATGTTTACCTAAAAGAACCTTCTCCTTTACTGCCATAATAGCTTCATTTGTTATTACAGGTTGATTATGACGCAAAGCATAGAGTGCAGCTTCATTAATAAGTGTTGCCAATGCAGCTGAGTTGAACCCTATTGTCATCTTCGCAATATGTGCCACATCAATAGTATGTTCTTTTGACTTCAAGTAGAGGTTAATTGTACTCATTCTCTCTGATAAATCAGGAAGTGGTATATGCACCCTTCTATCAAAACGCCCTGCTCTTAGTAGTGCCTCATCAAGCACTTCAATTTTGTTGGTTGCAGCAATAACCATTACTCCTGAACTCTCTTCAAATCCATCCATCTCTGTAAGAAGTTGATTGAGGGTAGACTCTCTCTCTTCATTATTTTGTCCCCCTCTACTCTTACCTACGGCATCAATCTCGTCAATAAAAATAATACTAGGACTCATCTCTTTTGCTCGAGCAAAGAGTTCACTCACACGTTTTGCACCCATCCCTACATAAATTTGGACAAAAGAGGCTGCACTTTGATAAAAAAATGGAACATCTGCTTCGCCTGCCACAGCCTTTGCAATAAGAGTTTTTCCTACACCTGGAGGGCCTATTAACAGAACCCCTTTAGGGAGACGGATATCAAAAGCTCTATACTTTTCAGGTCGACGTAAAAAATCAATAATCTCCTCAAGCTCCTCTTTTACACCTTCAACTCCAGCCACATCGGCAAAGGTAACATTTGAGTGTCCCGCCTGAATGGTTTGAGTAATAGATTGAGCCTCTTTTGATTCCATTTTTTGACTATCAATAAACTCCATCTGAGTCTTACGACTAGCACGCATCATAAAGAAGATATAAAATAGTGTAGAGAGCAGTACTAAAAAGAGTATTAAATCCATTGTTTCAGTAGACTCCTCATAATACTCTACCACTGTTCCTATTGCAAAAAGTTGCTCTTTACTAATGGCATCTTCTGCTATTTTATAACTTCCTAAAGAGGTATAAATATAGATATAAGGACTCTTGACAACAACACTTTCAATAGTTTTACTATCAGAGAGCTTACTTATCGCCTCTTTTTGCGTAATCAACTCAGCACTCTGCTCTAACATTGAGACAATCAATACCCCGACTAATAAAATCAAAGAGATAATAATAATTTTTAAATTTTTGCTAATAGATTGCCATGTTTTTATCATTTTCAACAGTTACCTTCTCAATATTTATCCAATTAGAGGTTAAATCCTCTTTTGAGGTTACCTCTATTTTATTAAAGTATTGATCATAACCATGATAAATACCTTGTGACCCTTGTTCTATTAAAATTTCCAAATTTGAATTATGCTTTTTTCTAAACTCCAAATTTTTTGCCTTAATCAAAGAGGTCAACTCTCGATGTCTCTCTTTGGCGATATTTCCTTTTATCTCAGGTTTCATCGTCGCAGATACGGTATTGTCCCGTTTCGAGTATGAAAATGCATGAATATGCGTTAAAGGTAAATGAGCTACTCGCTCTATCGCTTCTGACCAAGAAGCCTCATCCTCTCCAGGATGTCCCACAATATAATCAGTTCCTATTCCATATCCTTTAGAAGCAATTTCATCTAAAAGCTTCAAGTCTGAATGAAACTCATTTCTACGATTCATAATTTTGAGCATCTTATCAGAAGTATGTTGCAATGCAATATGTAGATGCTTCGCCATCCATGGCTCAGATAAAAGCTCTTTGAACTCATCATCTATCTGAATCGGTTCAAGACTTCCTATTCTAATTCTCCTAACCCCTCGAATCCTACTCATCTGCTTAAGAAGTTTTGCCATTGAACTATTTTGATTTTTACCGTAACTTCCCACATTGGTACCTGTTAAGATAAACTCTCCAAATCCATTACTTGCAAGCTTCTCTACTTGAAGTAAAATATCTGTCTCATTATGACTTCGTGCATTACCTCGAACCGAAGGGATGATACAGTAAGAACATCTAAAATCGCACCCCTCCTGAATTTTAATAAAAGCTCTACTTTTTCCTACAAACTCCTCGACAATGGTTGAATCTATATGATTTAAATCTCCTATTTGATAAAAAGGCTTCTCGTTAAACTTTAAAATTTCATTTATTTTCTCTTTTTCAGAGTGTCCAATAACTCCAAAAACTTTTTTATCTTCAAAAAGTTTCTCTCCTTTAGAGTGAGAACCACACCCTGCTAAAATAACTTTTGCATTTGGATTTTTACGACTTTGCCCATTGATATAAGCTCTTACCGAAGAGTCTGCACCATTGGTTACCGTACAGGAGTTAACCATAATGACATCAGCCTCCTCTTCTCTCATTGTTAACTCAAAATCTTTTAATTTAGACATCATCACTTGGGTATCAAATTGATTGGTTCGACACCCAAATGTTTTAAAATATACTTTTTTCATTTCTTTCACTTTTTTAGTTTAGTAGAGACCCCAATCATCAGGTTTGTATTTAGATGTTGGAGCAGAAGAGTCCTCTCTATTATTTTTAGGAGGTTCAGGCATTGGTTCTTCTCTCTTTGCCTTAGCTGGCTTATCCATATATAGGGATTGACTAGGATATGCCAAGAATATATCATCTGCCTCTTTTATCTGTGCCAATATCTCCATAGAGATTGTACTTCTTAATGTTAACGTTGCATATGCATTGGTTAAATACCAAGCGGATATTTGAACTCCATAATCTTCTAAAAAACCGAAAATTCTTGGTTCAACAGCTGTATTTCTCATGCTATATTTACTTCGTAATCGATTTAACTGCTTTCGCGTCATATCAGTGTACCCTTTTGAGTACTTTCGTGCAACCTCTTTGGCTATTGATTGTGCCTTAGGGATATTAGAGTCGAATGTTACCATAAAATCGATTCCATCCCAAACCGTTTTTAATCCAGAGTGAGAGTAGTTTGCAATCATATCGGTAAAGATATAGTTATTGGGAATAAAAATCATTCTTCCAGAACGTCTATTTTTAAAAACTGTAGTATAGGTTACATCCTCATGCATCGTCATTCTCATAATAGAGATATCTACAATATCTCCAACATACTCAACGCCATCTTTGACAAATTTAACCCGATCTCCCACATGAATAGAACCCGATACAATAATCACAAACCAACCCATAAGACTCATAAACCAATCTTTTAAAGCAATGGCAATACCTGCTGAAGCAAAACTTAAAACAGTTACTAGGTTCTCAACATCTTCCAAATAGGAGAAGAGAAGAATTAAAAATACCAAGAAAATAAAGATAAAATTAATAACTTTATTCGTTCCATAGTAAAGCTCATTTTCTGACATATACTTTTTAACCAAGTACTTAACAAATATAAAAAATAGAAGTAAAAAAACAATTATAGAGCCTGTAATTATCGACTTTTTAACCTCGTGCTTTATCCCTTCATCAATCTTAAAATTAATTTGAGATACATCTTTATCAAAGGCATTTACTGTTGTTTTTAAAATTTTTGAAGTTCGTTCAAAATCAGAAAGTTTTGTCTCAGTTGCACGAAGTTCATCAACATATTTGTTATAAATTTTACCACGTGTTTTAATAACCATCTCTTGAAGAAGCTCACTCTTTCTATCCAATTTTTCAACAGCATTTTCTAGTGTTTTATACCGTTTTTTATACTCATCTTGCAGTCCTTCTATCTGCTTTTGAAAAGAGAGTGCTGAGATAATATCAATGGGATTTGTAACCAAAGGAGCTTTCCCAAGTGTAGGAGGTTTTACCAACTCTTTAAAGGGGTCATTTTTATAATCAATTAATTGAGATAATTTCCCTTCTAAAACTTGATACTCATCTATGTAATTAGCCAACTCCTCTTTCTCTATTTCTGAAAAATGCCCCCGAGACTCCAATAATGTAATCTTTTTCTTTAAATCTGTTAACTGTCGTGTTAATCGCTGATATGTCTCATGGTTAGAGTAGACTCTATTCCAAATATTATCTTTTAAAAGATACTCATCAATCTCTTTTTTTTCTTCAAGAAGTGAAGTTAATCGAGCTGCTAAAATTTGTCGCTTCTGCTCCTCTTCTTCTAATCTTTCCTCTTCTAGTCGTTTACTTTTCTCATCTAATCGTTTCTGCTCTTCTATTTTCTTAGCTTTAATTTCTCTTTTTAATTTCTCTCTTTCAAGCTGATTGGGGGTTGGAGAGGAGGAGTCAGAACTACTCCTCTTTGTAACTTTAATATCTGAATCTAAATGGATTAATGTTGACTCTACCTCTTTAGTGAAGTTAGAGTCAGCAACCAAACTTTGTAAAAAAAAAATTAAAAAAATTAAAAAAAACTGCATTACACCCTTTCGTGAATAAATTGACTTAAAACATTTTTTAAAAGAGAGCTATCGATATCATCTCTAACACTATATCCTCCTAAACCACTTGGTAAAATAAACTTTATTTTATTATTCGCAGATTTCTTATCTAGGAAAAATTTATTATAAAATATATCAATATTTTCTATTTTATACTCAACAGGGAGATTGTGTTTAATCAGTAAATCTTTTACTCTATTCATCTCCTTAACTGTCATCAAGCCAAGTTCTACTGCCAAAGCATTTGCCATAACCATTCCCATAGCCACTGCTTCTCCATGAAGATAAGTTTTATATTTGGTCTCATTCTCAATAACATGCCCAAAAGTATGACCATAGTTTAAAACCGCACGAATACCTGACTCTTTTTCATCCAAGTTAACCACTTCTGCTTTCAAAGAGACAGAACGTTCAATAACTTTCTCCAAACTCTCTTTGTCTGAGAAATCTGCCTCTTCTAAAAATTCAAAATAGTTTTTATCAAACATTACAGCCATTTTTATAATCTCTGAAATTCCAGAAGCAAACTCTCTAGGAGGAAGAGTTTTTAAAAAATCAGTATCAATATAGACAGCTTCAGGTTGATAAAATGCACCTATCAAATTTTTACCATAAGCATTATTAACTCCTGTTTTTCCACCCACACTTGCATCAACCTGAGAAAGAAGCGTTGTAGGTACTTGAATAAATCCAATACCTCGTTGGTATAATGATGCAGTAAACCCTGTCATATCTCCAATAACACCCCCTCCCAATGCAATAAGCAGAGATTTTCTATCTAATTTATACTCGAACAGTTGATTTAAAATCGTCTCCACTGTTGAAAGACTTTTATACTCTTCGCCATCAGCGATAGTCACAACATGAAGTTCAGAAGCCTCTATCTTTGAGACTAAGCTCTCTAAATGTAGTGCCGAAACGGTCGAATTGGTCACGATTGCAACTTTTCGATTGAAAGTTAATTGAGGTAATGTGTCAATGACAACATTGTATTTAATTGCAGTTTGGTTATCTAGATGAATTGGGACAATCATAATTTTTTAAGCCTATTTTTTTGAAATTATTATAACTATTATTTTACCAATTCTTCATGTTTAAAGGACTTAATCTAGTTGTCAACAGGGATTAAAAGCTGAGGATGTTTCTTTATTGATAAAAAATAATGGCTCACTTCTATCGATAAAAATCGCAAGAGAGAACTCTCTTTAATCTTCTTGGAAAAAGGAGCAATGTGTAAAACCTCTTCATGCTTTATAAGCTCTCGAATGGGATTAACTCTCTTTTTAACAATATTAATTTTAAAATTATAGAGACGAGATAGAGACTCATAATGCTCTATAACATTACTATTTTCTTCAAAATCCCCTTCAGGATTGTAATCACAAAGAGAGAGATTTAAACCTAAACTTTCAGAAAAATCAAATACCGAACTGGACAAAGACTCCATCTCGATATCCTTGCCCATCAAAATAATTGCCTCTTTAATATTATAAAGAGATTTATCCCCAAAAATATAGATAGGTCGGGTTAAATCATAAAGATACTCTTTATAGTTTCTCTGAAAAAACATCTTATTGTCCAATAAGAAAAGACCGATATCTAATTGACTTATATCATAGTCTATATCTCTAAAAATTTCACTATCAATATAGGAAAGATGTAAAGAGACATATTTATTTTCAAATAGCCGAAGCTCTTGTAGAAACTCTAAATTATTAATATAGACAAGACGAATATAGAGCTTTGTCTTTAACAACTGGTTACTCAAAAATATCGCTTCATTAATTTGCAATAAGATATCCTCTCTTTTAGAACGCAAATCGATAATAAGATAAAGATTTCGACCAAAAGGCTCAGGAAAAACACCTTGTCGGCGATTAATTTTTTTATAGAGTCCCTCTAGCACAATAGGATTACCAATTATAATAAGCCTGTCATTGGGGAGTATCATTGTTGCATTATTCGGAAAAATCTGTTTTTCTTTACGATAAATAGCAACAATCCTCCATTTTCGATGAGCCAAAGCACCTAAATGACGATAAGCAAAACTACTTCCAAAAGGGACAAATACCTCCATAATCTCCCCACGACCCAAACCAATATTTTTAGCAATAATGGGTACATTAGGAAGCTTCTCATAGAGATTTCCTGCCATCACCTCATTCACATCTAATAGAGTTACATTTTCATCAGTTAAACTAACCTCACTACCCCATTTGTTAACCAAAACAACAAGAATATTAGGATTAATCATTCTTACATTTTTTAGACTATAAAGTGCTTCATTTTTATTCTCTATTACAATAAAAACTCGAGTAAACTCTTCACTTAACATAATATTTTTTAAACGCATATAAGAGGTAGGATCAATATCCATTATGGTAATATTGTCAGCACAATGAGAGGTTAAATCTAAATCTTTTGAATGAGTAATAAAATAGTGATTCTCATCAATACGACTTTTGCCTATCCAATTGATAAATACCTCAGCTATCTTACCATTGGCTAGGATTAATATATTTTTCATTTAACTCTTTCTCATCATTTTAGAATATAATAACATTTTTTAATTAAGGATAATTATAACACAATGGATTTTCAACTAGATAAAAAGGATGGAAAAGCAAGAGCTTGTACCATCAAAACAACCCACTCAATTATTCAAACACCTGTCTTTATGCCCGTAGGTACCGTAGGTGCAGTAAAAGCACTCGATGCATCCGATTTAGCAACCTTTATAAAACCATCAATTATTTTGGGCAATACATATCATTTATATTTGCGACCTGGAGAAAAAGTAATTGATAAAATGGGAAAACTACATGGTTTCACACAGTTTCCAAAAAGTTTTTTAACCGATAGTGGTGGATTTCAAGCGTTCTCCCTCTCTGATAATGTAAAAATAGACGAAGGTGGAATTACTTTTAGAAGCCATATTGATGGAAGTAAACACTACTTTACCCCTAAAAAAGTTTTAGATATTCAATATAATTTAGGCTCAGACATTATGATGATTTTAGATGATTTAGTTGCCTTACCTGCAACACAAGAACGTATAAAAGCCAGTATTGAACGAACAACTCGTTGGGCAGAGGAGTCTGTAGAGTATCATAGAAATAATCAAAAGAAAGGAAAATATCTTACTCAAAATATATTTGCTATTATTCAAGGAGGAACAGATAAAGCCTTTCGAGAGAAATCAGCAAAAGAGCTTTGTGCCTTAAATTTCGATGGTTTTGCTATTGGTGGATTAAGTGTAGGAGAAGCTAATCAAGATATGTACGACACAGTAGAATGGACAACTCAATTTATGCCTGAAGATAAACCTCGTTATTTAATGGGTGTAGGAACGCCTGAAGATTTAGTCGAAAATGTGGCACGCGGTGTTGATATGTTTGATTGTGTCATGCCCACACGAAATGCTAGAAATGGCACGCTATTTACTTCATATGGAAAAGTCAATATAAAAGCTGCACGATTTAAAGAAGATGGAGACCCTCTTGATCCAGAGTGTGGTTGTATGGTCTGTAAGACCTATTCAAAAGCCTATCTTTGCCATCTATATAGAGCCAAAGAGATTACATACTTTAGACTTGGAACAATTCATAATCTATACTACTATCTCAACCTAATGAGTCAGATGAGAAAAGCTATCCTAGAAGGCAAATTCGATTTATTCAAAAAAGAGTTTTACCAAAAACGTTCTTAAGACAAAAGAGAGACTCTCCTCTCTCTATTCATTTATACTAATTAGCCCCTCATTATAAATCTTTATAAACTCTGCAAAGTCTTTAACGGTTTTACAACCATGCTCTATGGCAATTTTTACTGCCTCGTTACTTGTATAATTTCTCATCTATTCTCCCGATTACTATTTATTACTTCAACTTTTGAGCAAGATTACTTTGACTTCCTGACAGAAAAAGAGTAGGCTCAATTTTTATAAGGACAATTTTATATAAGTAAAAGTAAATAAAAACTGAATATAGATAAATTATTTTGATTTTTAAGGATAAGGAGCATAGAGAAAATTAGATTTTAACCTTCTCTATTATTGTGTTAATAAAAATTATTATTTTTATATAGAAATCTCTTTTATATCGGCTATCTTTTTAAAGGATTTATAGATAGAAGCCACTGTATTTTTACGGTTATTTCTAATAGATTCATCTTCTACATTAACCATAACATCATCAAAATAATTATCAAGTTTTGGCTTAAGTGCAAACATCGCATTGAGTTCCTCTTCATAAGAGTTATAAGCTTTGGAAGTTATAGAGATATAATCAGTATAAAGTTCAGATTCAATAGGTTCAGAAAAGAGAGATGTATCTATAGTTAATTCATTTTCAAGATTAACCTCTTTAGAGATATTTGCCACACGCTTGAAGGTAGAAAACTGCTCTTTAAACTCTTTTTGAGAGACAATACTATTTAAAGCAGAGACTTTTTTAGCAATCTCATTAATATCTCTCTCTCCAGACTCTAATACCGCCATAATAACTGAAGGATTTGCCTCTAATGATTTTTTGATTCTCTCAATAATAAACTCTTTTAATTTAGGAGTATCATACTTGGCATAGAGTTCATTAAGCACCTCTAGAACCTCATCAATATCAAAATTTAAATCATAAGTAGTAACCATACGAACAATACCATTAACAGCACGACGTAATGCAAATGGATCTTTTGAGCCTGTTGGAATTTTACCTACAGAGAAGAGTCCAATCAATGTATCAAGCTTAATAGACATTGCCACAATTACACTAAATATAGAGGATGGAAGCTCTGCTCCCTCCCCTAATGGAAAATACTGCTCTTTAATAGCTTCTGAGGTAAGATTATCTTTTCCTAAAGCCTTAGCATAGTAGTAGCCCATAAGCCCTTGAAGCTCCGTAAACTCATAAACCATCTCAGAAGTAAGATCAGCTTTTGCCAAAGTGACTGTCTCATCCATCAAAGCGATTAACTCGGTCTCACTCTTTCCTGTCTCTTTTTTAACTTGAGCCATATATATAGCGAGAAGTTTACTTGCAATATGCTTCTCACGGTCAATTTTATCAGTCAATGAACCCAAACCATCCATAAAAGTAATTTTTTCAAGCCCATCGGTAATAAGTCCACGTTTTAAATCATTACGATAGAAAAAAAGTCCATCAGCCAAACGAGGCTTTAATACACGTTCATTTCCTGCTACAACTTTAGCATAGTTATCCGTTACAGCATTTGAGACAACAACAAATTTATTGCTTAGTTTTCCCTCTTCAAATACAGGGAAGTATCGTTGATGCTCTTTCATTGATGCAATAATCGCCTCTGGTGGCAACTCTAAAAAGAGTTCATCAAATGAGCCAAGAAGTGCTTTAGGGTTTTCAGTAATAGCTACAATCTCAGCCAATAGAGAGTGGTCTCTTTCAATTTCAATAGAGTGTTCAGATTCAAGTATGTCAAACTCTGTTAAAATTTTTGCTTCTCTTTCTTTTGGATAGAGTAAGACCTCTCCTTCTGCTAAAATTTGCTCATAATCAGCTATATTTTTCACTTCTACCGCATCAAAATTAACCATTCGATGGAGAAAAGTTTTGGTAGCTGATGGAATACCAAAAAGTTCTACCTCTACCAAATCATTGTCCATACGTACTTGCAACCAACGAATTGGGCGAATAAACTCATCACTTCGACTCCCCCAACGCATCATCTTACCAAATGCCATTGAACCTAGCCACTTATTTAACATCTCTTCAAGTAAATTAGCTGTTGCTTTACCCTCTTCCTCTTTTTTAAAGTAGAGACACTCTTTTCCACCCTTTTCACTCCGTCCAAGTTTATCAAAACTCACACCACACTTACGAGCAAATCCCTCGCCCGCTTTAGTAACCTCTCCATCCCGTAGAGCAACCATCAAAGGAGGGCCAAAGAGTTCTGTTGTATTATCTGATTGTTTAACTGCCATAGAAGCATGCTTTAAGACCAAACGTCTTGGTGTATAGATAAATTCAAAATCAGATGATAAACGATACTCTTTTAGTATATCTTTCCATGATTTTTCTATATTTTTTACAATTTTAAGTAGTGGTATAGCAGGAAGCTCCTCTACACCGATTTCTATAAGAAGTGCTTTTGTCATATTGTTTTATCCTATTGATAATTAATGACGGAATTTTAGCTAAATGTTGATAAATGAGGGGTTAGCTCTTTTTTAACAATAATTTTATATTTAGATAGAGATATCTATCTGAAACATCTCTCGATACAACTCTTCTATGTTTCTCTTCTCTTTATAATCAATCATATCTCCTATCTCTATGGTTACTGTTTGATTTGCATTTTTATCGTTTAATGATTTACCTAAAACCTCATCAGTATGGGTTCGTATATAAACAGGTAAAATAGGTAGTCTATTCTTAAGAGCAATAATTCGAAACCCCTCTTTAAATTCAATAAGTGATTTTTCACTCTTGTTTCGTGTCCCCTCTGGAAAAATAAAAATAGAAGAGCCTTTTTTTACTTCAGCTTTTATATCAGAAAAAAAGTTTAGCATTTGGCTCTTCTCCCGATCCAAGAGTATTGCTCCTGCATTACGTACAAACATTCCAAAAAATGGAGAGTTGTAGAGCTCTTTTTTAGAAATCCACAATCCAAAAATATTGGTTTTTTTTAAAGCAAGTTCAACAATTAATGGGTCAATTACCCCTCGATGGTTAGAAATAAGTAAAAATTGTCCATCAGAGGGAAGCTTTTCACTATTTTTAACCCTTACCTCTATTTTTAATTTTTTTAAAAGAGTCTGAGCATAATTAAGCCTAACACTTTTTTTATCTAGAGGATTGGATATATTTCTAAGTTTAAAACCAAATTTATTGGTCAAGAGGAGTGCATATATTGCCAGTTTTATTTTATTGAGATTCATCTCTGCTTCCTAATAGTATTCTGTTGTGAAAGTATATCAGAAAGAGAGAAAAAAGATAGATAGTTATTTTTTACCTATAATATCACATTGCCCCGTAATTTTACAAAGCGGACAAAAGTTAACAAGACCTGCAATAAGAGGAATAGCACCCAAGTAAAACCACTCAATTCCACTATAAATACCATAACCGATAAGTGAGGCTCCAAGTACGATTCTAAATGGTCTACAAACAGCTCTAATTTTTTCAACATTCATAATGTATCCTTTTAATTATTATTAAAGAAACTTATCATAATTATGCTTTAACACTAGCTAAAGTAAGTGCAAAGAGTACCTCGACACCACTTCTCTGTAACATATTTTTAGCCTCTTTTAAAGTCGTTCCTGTCGTTATTATATCATCAACCAATATGACCTCTATATCTTTTATCCCTGTATAGCTAAACTCTCTTGGATTTTCCAACCGAAACTGCAATGATTTCCCTGCATACTTAAGACTATTTTTTGCCATTAATTTAGTATGTAAGATTTTAACATTTTGACGCTTTAACTCATGAGTCAAAAGTGCCACATGGCTATATCCATATTTTACATTTTCATCAATACCAATAACAAATAAGGGTCTATTATCTGATTCAAGAAAGCTTTTTATAAAAGGTTTAAATGAAATTTTAGCCAAATATTTATAAACTTTAAAGCCTTGAGGTGTGTGCTTAGTCAACAATAAATCTTCGATATGTTGATAGCTAAAAAAACTATAAACATCCAAACCATCAACCACTTGTTTGGTAATATTTGGCTTTAGAATTTGCTCTTGACAAAGTTTACAAAAGGTATTAAAGCTTAATTTATGACAGCTTAAACACCGCATATACTATAAAATATCTCGAATAATAATAGCGTAATGAAGCACAACGAAATTAAGAATAAAAATTCCCAAAGAGGAGGCACGTGAAACAATTTTCTCAAATGTTGTTCTCTCTTTTCCATTCGTTCTAAATGCAATAACCGTATGAACAATTGTAATAACAGTCATAATTGCCACAGCAATCAATTTCTCCCGAAGCGAATTTAATGCTAAATTATCATTGATGCTACCATCAAAAAGTATATAGATAAGCCCATTGTTGGTTATCATTAATGTACCTGTAACCAATAACATTATAAGTGCAACTATCTCAAAATAGCCAAAAATAGGTCCAACCCTAGGATAGACAGCCTGTTGATCTTCTTTATCTTTTAAAGAGATCCCCAAAACAAACATAAAAACAGAACCACCAATCCATGAAAGTGCAGCAATAAGATGAAGGTGTATTTCCCAACCCAAATAAAACTCCTTTAATTGTTTCTATTACTATTATAGCTTAATCTTTGGGGTTTGGAGGTTGAGTATTGTAATAGATTAATAGATAAATACCAATAAACTAATCAGAGCCAACACGATGACCCCAATATTTATATCTTTAAACTTCCCCTCAACAACTTTTAAAACAAGATAGCTTATAAACCCAAAAGCCAACCCTGTCGTTATAGAGTAGGTTAAAGGCATAAGCAGAACTATAAAAAAGGTGGCTGTAGCTGTGGCTCTATCGTTAAAGTCTATATTTGCCAATTCACTAAACATCAAGATTCCTACCATTACTAAAATTGGGTAGATGGCATTGGGTGGGATGGCTTTAAAGAGAGGTAATAAAAAGAGTGTTAATATAAAAAATAGCCCTGTAACCACTGCTGTTAAACCTGTTCTTCCACCCTCTTCTACTCCTGATGCACTTTCTATAAAGGCTGTGGTGGTTGATACCCCTAAAAGTGAACCTAAGACCGAAGCTGTAGCATCTGCTTCTAAGGTTTTTTCCATCTCTTTTCCCTCTTTTTCAAAAAGCCCAGCCCTAAAACCAACCCCTGCTAGTGTTCCAAGTGAATCGAACATATCGGTAATTAAAAAGGTAATAATTACTGGTAGAAGAGATAGAGATAGAGCCGACATAATATCTAGTTCTAAAAATATTGGAGCAATTGAAGAGGGCATAGAGATAAACTCTTTAGGGTAATCAGCAATGCCAACACCCCAACCCACTATAGAGGTAAGAATTATAGCCGAGATAAATGCACCCTTTACCCTTAGAGAATAGAGAATAAAGACCATAAAAAGCCCAAAGATTCCTAATAGAACAGAGGAATTACCAAAGTCACCCAATCCTACAAGTGTTGCAGGATTATCAACAACAATCCCCATCTCTTTAAATCCAATAAAAGCGATAAATGTTCCAATCCCTGCACTTATGGCTCGTCTTAAATCTTTGGGGAGGCTCTGTATAATCCAAACTCTAAAGGGGGTTAACGAAAGTAATAAAAATAGTACCCCTGATATAAAGACTACACCCAAAGCACTCTGCCACGGCATCTTCATTCCTAAAACCAATCCAAAGGTAAAGTAGGCATTAATCCCCATACCTACACTCATTGCCACAGGGGTATTTGACCAAAGCCCATTTAAAATGGTAGCAATAATAGTAATAAGTGCTGTGGCTGTTAGCAGTGCATCAAGTGGCATACCTGCTTGACTCATAATCATGGCGTTTACGGGGACAATATACATCATGGTTAAAAAGGTAGTAAACCCTGCCCTGATTTCAGTTGAAACGGTGGTGTTATGTTCTTTTAGTTTAAAGAAGTCCATTGCTCTATCCTTGTATAGATATATAACAGATTATAACACTTTTTCTATTTATCAAACTCCACAAATCTAAAATTTTTGGCACTAAATAGCCCTTTATCGCTTATTTTAATCTCAGGGATAACCAATAGAGCCATAAAAGAGAGTGTCATATAGGGAGCATTGAGGGTTGAACCCATTGTCCGCTTTACAAACATATCCAGCTTTTTATAGCTTTTTGCAATCAATGTTCCCTCTTGTTGGCTCATAAGACCTGCTATCTCTAGAGGGAGAATCTCATTTTCTCCCTCACAAACAGCAGAGATTCCACCTTGGTGTTGAATAACAATATTTATAGCCTTTGCAATATCACTATCATCCACACCCACAGCTATAATATTGTGTGAATCATGAGCAATGGTTGAAGCCATTGCTCCCTTCTTAATACCAAACCCTTCAATAAAATCTATCGAAAGTTTACTCTTTGTTTCATATCTATTTAAAACAACGATTTTGAGTATATCTTGTGAAGTATCAGAGACAACATAACCATTTTTTAGAGTAGGTTTTTCAAGAATCTCTTGTGTAATAAGCTCTCCATCCATCGCTTTTATAACACGAATATGATGGCTTTTTGTTTTGATTTTTAACGAATTAATAGGGATTAAATCAGCTTTAAAATTATTAAGAGCCTGCTCTTTTTGAAAAGGGATTAGAGGCTTTTGATGACTAGCAACAACCTCCCCTTTAATATAGGTTTTTAAAACATTAAAATCTTGAAGATTGTCCACCTCTATAAAATCGGCAGAATCCCCAACTCTCAAAAGTCCAGAGCTTAATCCATAGTGCTTATTAGGGTTAATCGATGCACACCGAAGTAGCTTCCAAAAATTAACTCCTTTTTGAGAAGCTCTCTTTACAAGCAGATTAATATGACCTTGTACCAAATCATCAGGGTGTAAATCATCGCTACAGAGCATACAACTATCAGGGAATTCATCTATCAAAGGATAGAGTGCTTCAAAATTTTTAGCTGATGACCCCTCTCGAATCTGAATCTTCATCCCTTTGCCTATCTTCTCTTTCGCTTCATCATACGTAACAGCTTCGTGGTCGGTTGTGATTCCACTAGCAATATAGTGGCTTAAATCTTTACCTCGTAACAGAGGAGCATGACCATCAATGGGTCGGTTATGCTCTTTTGCCAAAGCCATTTTCTGCATCATTTCACTATTATAATTTAAAACCGCAGGAATATTCATTACTTCACTAAGATGCGTTATTTCATCTAATTCCATAAGCTCTTTACTCTCTTTTATGCCAATGGTTGCACCAGCCGTCTCAAAAGTTGTTGCAGGAACACACGAAGGTAAACCTGTAGAGAAGTAAAAAGGTACTTTTTTACCACTCTCTATCATAAATTTGACCCCATCTACACCCAACACATTAGCAATTTCATGAGGATCAGTTACAGCTCCTATTGTTCCATGCCCCAAAGCAAGCCTTGCAAACTCACTTGGTGGCATCATGGAACTCTCAATATGAATATGAGCATCAATAAAGCCACAAAGAACATAATTATGCAATACTCTATCTATTTTAGAAATTTTTTTAATATAACCATTCTCTATCTCTATAGAAGCAGGAAAAATCTTTTGATTGAATAGATCAACCACATTACCATAAACTATTTTTTGCATTTTATTCTCTCTATTTTTGAGGAGTATATCCAAAATGGTCTCTATCTCTTACAAAGAGAGTTAAAGTTTAAAAAAATATGGATTAGAAAAGGAAAGAGATACCCGTTATGGGTATCTTGAAGATAATTAATCTAACTTAAGCACAGCCATAAAAGCCTCTTGTGGAACATTAACTGAACCAATCGCTTTCATACGCTTTTTACCTGCTTTTTGTTTGTCTAGCAACTTACGTTTACGGGTAATATCCCCTCCGTAACACTTGGCAGTTACATTTTTACCTGTGGATTTAACATTGGTTCTAGCAATAATATCATTTCCAATACTTGCCTGAATCGCAACTTCAAATAGCTGTCTAGGAATCAGCTCTTTTAGTGATTTAACAAAAGCTAAACCACGTGCTCTGGCTCGATCTCTTGGCACAATAATAGAGAGAGCATCAACTACTTCTCCTGCTACTTTAATATCGAGTTTAACTAAATCTCCTGGTCTAAAACCAATAGGCTCATAATCAAAACTTGCATACCCTTTTGTTGTACTTTTAAGCTTATCATAGAAGTCTAAAACAATCTCATTCATAGGGACATCATACTCTAAAAGTACACGTTCGGAGTTGATATAATCCATCTTAATCTGCATTCCACGACGGTCATTAAGTAGCTTTATCACATTACCTAAGTAGTCATTTGGTACCAAAATAGTCGCTTTGATATAAGGCTCATAGATGGTATCAATCTTTTGTGCTTCAGGAAGCTCAAATGGATTCTGAATCTCAACACGTGTGCCATCTGTTTTCTCAACCTCATACACAACCGTTGGAGCAGAGGCTATAAGCTCTAGATTAAATTCACGCTCTAGACGCTCTTTGATAACCTCCATGTGTAACATTCCCAAGAAACCTGTTCTAAATCCTGAACCAAGTGCTAAAGAGCTTTCAGGCTCAAAAGAGATAGAACTATCATTAAGTTTTAGTTTATTAAGAGCATCTCTTAAATCCTCAAACTTATCCGTTTCAATAGGATAAATACCTGCGAATACAAATGGTTTAGCGGGTTCAAATCCATCAATATGTTCTAATGTTGGATTTTTGGCATCAGTTACAGTATCTCCAACTTGCAGACCATCAACTGTTTTTAATCCTGTTACCACAATTCCTATCTCGCCCGTTTTAATCTTTGTTGTCTTAATTGGAGCAATAGGATTTGGATACATCAAATCTAAAACTTGATACTCCTCTTTGGTACTCATAATTTGAATCTTAGTTCCCTTCTCAATGGCACCATCATAAACACGAACCAGTGCCAAAGCACCCAAATAGTTATCAAACCAAGAGTCATAAATAAGAGCTTTAGTTGGAGCATTTTCATCTCCTGTTGGAGCAGGAATACGATCAACAATATCATCAATAAGCTCAGGAACACCCAAACCCGTTTTTGCTGAGACCAAAGAGTGTTCAGTACAATCAATACCAATAGCATCTTCGACCTCTTCAAGAACTCTTTCAGGTTCAGCAGCGGGTAAATCTATTTTATTTACTACAGGAAGAAGCTCCAAATCATTCTCCATTGCAATGTAGACATTGGCAATGGTTTGAGCTTCAACCCCTTGGGCTGCATCAATAATAAGCAATGCCCCTTCAGATGAAGCCAAAGAGCGACTCACTTCATAAGAGAAATCGACATGACCTGGGGTGTCAATAAGATTAAGAATATAATGCTCTCCATCACGCTCATAATCTAGACGAACCGATTGAGCCTTAATCGTAATACCCCGCTCTTTTTCAATATCCATAGTATCCATAACTTGTGCTGACATTTTACGGTCAACAACAGCATTACACTCTTGAATAATTCTATCTGCTAATGTTGATTTTCCATGGTCAATATGAGCAATAATAGAGAAGTTTCTAATATTCTTCTGAGGTATATCATTTGCCATTAGTTTGTCTCAAATAGAGAGTTAACACTCTCGTTGTTATAGACTCTTCTAATAACCTCTCCCAACATCTTTGCTGTAGAGAGAACCTTGATTTTAGGAGAAGTCTGTCGAGTTGGAATGGTATTAGTAACAACCAACTCATCAAGTTCACCATTTTCAATACGATCAAAAGCTGGTCCAGAGAGTACAGGGTGTGTACAACATGCCATAACAGAGACAGCACCTTTTGCTTTTAACGCTGCTGCGGCTTTGACCATAGTTCCTGCGGTATCAACCATGTCATCAATCATAACAACATCTTTACCCTCAACGTTACCAATAATATTCATAACTTCTGACTCATTGGCTTTTTCACGTCTTTTATCCACAATAACCATCTCTAAACCCATAGTTTTAGCAAAGTATCTTGCACGTGCCACACCACCAATATCAGGGCTGGCAACTACTGGATTTTTAAGATTTTTAGATTTAACATAGTCGTTAAAGAGTACAGCACCATAAAGGTTATCTACAGGTATATCAAAAAATCCTTGAATCTGAGAGGCGTGAAGATCAACCGTTACAACTCGGGTAATTCCTGCTGTCTCCATAAGATTAGCCACTAATTTTGCACTAATTGGTACTCTTGGTTCAGCTTTTCTATCTTGCCTTGCATAACCATAGTAAGGAACAACTGCGGTAATAGAACGAGCTGATGAACGCTTAAGTGCATCAACCATAATAAGAAGCTCCATAAGGTTAAAGTTTACGGGTGCAGATGTAGGCTGAATAATAAAGACATCTTTTCCTCGAACACTCTCTTCAATTTTAACGTTAATTTCATTATCAGAGAATTTAGTAATTTTAGCTTTTGAGAGTGGTTGTTCGAGATATTGAGATACCTCAAGGGCGAGTTCTTCATTGGCTGTACCAGAGAAAAGCATATATCCTGTCATTTGTCTACCTTATAGTTAGTATATTTCTAGCGAATTTTACCCATTTTTGGCTAACAGTGTGATGAGACCACTCTAAGAGTGTTTAGATAAAATTAAAGAGGTAAAATATAATTTTTATATAAATTTTAAAAACTAAAAAGGAATGTTATGCTTAATATAATTTTGTCTATCTTTGCGGGTCTATTAGTTGGCTGGAATCTACACGCTTTTTTTATTCAACTAAAGCAACCTACTATTTTAAAAAAAGAGTTTACACAACTACTTCAAGAAGTTAATAAATCTTCCAATATTGAGAGGAATAGCTCTACTCAAAAAATTATAAAAAAAGATATTATTGTTGAAAAAAATATCTCAATCTCTAAGGATATAAATGCAAGTAGAAAAGCAAAAGCACCTTTTTATTCACTTATTGAACAAAACCTTTTCTCAGATGCACTCTCTTTATATCGAGAGTCCCAATCAAAACAGCAGAGTATATATCGAGTCTATCTAAAGAGTTTTTTTCAAGATAAAATTATAAACAATAGAGAAGAGGCAATTATTCAACTCAATGAGTATCTTGTGACTGAACCTGATAATATCGAAACAAAACTACAACTTATTGAAGCCTATCAACGAGAAGAGAAATATGACCAAGCGATTCATCTGCTTATTAAACTGCTAGAAGAGAGCTCTTCTCCCGAAGAGCAAGAGCAGTATACCAAAGAGATTATTTCTCTTTCCCAAACCTACATTGACAAGTTAAATCGAGAAAAAAACAGTCAGCAACTCACAGCTTTTTTAAAAGAGCATATTGAGTATGGATTAAATACGCCATTCTATACCTTTATATTAGCAAAACACTATATTGAAGAGCAAGAATATCTTACTGCTATAGAGTTACTTAAAGAGATAGAATATGATGAAGAGTTTGGAGAGCGTGCCAAAACACTACTTAAGCAACTGGCTGAAACAAAATTTGATAACGAGCAATATACCTACAAGATTCCACTAACCAAAGACAAAGAGCATTTCTATATCGATGTTACGATAGAGGGTACTCCTTTTCATCTACTTCTAGATACAGGAGCAACCTATACATTAATAGATAACACACAACTTCCTCCTTTAAAAACTTTGGAAGAGGGTCTAACATTAAATACAGCATCAGGAGATATTTCAGGCAATTTAGAAGAGGCTAAAAGTTTCAAAATCAAAGAGTTAGAGCTTAAAAATTTCCAAGTAACCACAACCTCTTTCAAAGGAGAAGGCTCAGGTCTTTTGGGAATGAACTTTTTTAAACTCTTTAAATTTAAAATAGACCAAACAGAGGGGATACTCTATTTGGTTGAGAAGGGGTAAACAAAAAAGTTTACCTATCTATTAAAAAATAATTATAGCTCCTCTAAAGAGGTTACTAAACCGCTCTTTGGACAAAAATAAGTCCAAAAGTTATCACTTCTATTTAAATTTCCTCCACTATAGTTTGACGCCCATCTTTTACAACTACCATCTTCAATATCACTATTTATTTTTGATATTAATTCAGATATATTATTAGAAGCATACATAAATGTTTCCCTTAGTCCATTATAAATGGTTTCACTATAATAACTATATGCACTATAACCATAAGGAGGTCTATCCACAGAGGAATAATATATGTTATATTCTAGAGGTTTACTCTTAAATGTCCCCAATAATTCTCTTTCAAGAGTTATTATACGCGTATCACTATGACAAGCTTTTATCCGATAAATTTTATTACTACTGCTCCATAGAGAACCTGATGGATGCGATACCCCTAATGAATAAAAAAGTGAAAAACCAGACTCACACTCTTCAGAAGATATACTTAATACTTCAATCGTAACACCATCACTCCCCACAGCTCCATCATCATCAGTAACTGTCAAAGTAAGATTATGCTCTCCAACAGTGGTAGGTGTATAGTCAAACGAAGCACTATTTGATAAAGTAGTTACTCCCTCTTTCCACTCATAAGCAACAATTGAACCATCACTATCTGTTCCTGTTCCAACTAAATTAATAGCTTGATTAACCGTTACACTTTTGTCTACTCCTGCATTAGCAACTGGGGGTTGATTGGGAATAACAATTGGAACCATCTCCACCAATGCTAAATCTTTATCTTCATTAGCTAATAGATTGATATCCTCTTGCTCTTTGGAACTATAAGCTACTTTAGTATATTCCAAATCATAAACCA
>Ga0256827_10000282_pt1 | contig 30512 bp, 18 predicted proteins | sample CV84metaG_FD_185977 | JGI IMG/M metagenome (GOLD analysis project Ga0256827, IMG submission 185977) | Hydrothermal vent microbial communities from East Pacific Rise, Pacific Ocean - CV84 | ecosystem: Environmental > Aquatic > Marine > Hydrothermal vents | place: Pacific Ocean: East Pacific Rise...
AGTGAGAATGCAGGAAATCCAAAATATGATGATTATGACCATTCAATATTTTTTAATGTTGGAGCTTTATATTCTTTTTGCATAAATAGTATTCTTAACAAATCAGGAACAAATCTTAGGGCAATACATGATAGTATTTATCACAAATTCAGAAATAACCCATATTCAGACAAAGAGTTTATGAGCTATTATAAAAGCATAGTGCCTAATGAGGTGGATGATTTCATAGACTCTTATATTTTAAAGAATTCTAAACCTAATTTTAAAAAGTATTTCCAATTAGCAGCCTTAGGATATTCTGAAAAATATTTTGAAACTAAAGTCTCATATTATTTCTACTGTAATATTTATGATGGATATTATTATAAGAATGACTCATTACATATAAAAAATAATGAGGATGATATTCTTATTAAAACAATTAATGGGAAGGGAGTAAACAATCAGTTATTCAATAAATATTTCTGGCAGTTAGATAATAGGAAATCAATAATAATAAATGCTGGAAAAAAAGATGAAATTAAACTTAAAAAGAAATTGCATTATAGATATGAGAAGAGGTATTCTATAAATTAGTTTGCGTTATTATTAAAAAATAAACCCAAAACCAATGGAAAAATCAAATCTTGAAGTACTTACAGAATTTGCAAAATCTACAAATAGATCAATAGAAGCAAAGGAAATTCTATATCCATCGACTGGAGTTAGAACATTTCCCCAGTATAAAAGGTTGATTTATATTCCAAATAATTCTGAAAATACAAGTTTCTTTATTTGGTTTAGTGATCCCTATGCAAAGGGTGGTATTCCAACAGATTTTTGTGGGGCTTTCATTAAGTTACCATCAGAATTTAAATCCCAATTCAATATTACAAATTCATTCACCATTAGAGTTTATAAAACTAAGTAATTGATATATATTAAAACGATCATTCTTAATCGATTTACGTTATTTTTTCTTAAGCCTATACTTAGCCCCAAGGTACTGTCCAAAGAAGAATGCTGCTACCATAAATGGATAAGTATAAAGTTGAAAACCCAAATGAAAGCCATATCGTAAAGCAACAACTAATGGAATTGGAATATGCACCGCCAGAAACCATTGCAAAGAAAATTTCTTAACTCCACCACGCCAATATCCAAATGGCATATTTACTATAAAAACTATTATGCAGACTATTGCTAAGGCTATATATTCATTCATAGGAGCAAAACTAAATAAAAAAAGCCCCTAAAAAGGAGCTTTTGATAAAATATTGTGATTATAGAACTTTATTCAGCTAGAATTCTACAAGTATTATTATTCACTTCAATAACACCACCATTAATTTCAATGATTTGTTCTTTTTTCTTGTGGTCAACAAGTTTTATTTCGCCTTTTACAAGAATAGAAACAAGAGGTGCATGATAATTCATAATCTCGAAAGAACCATCAATACCAGGTAACCTAACTAACTCAAGTTCTCCTGAGAAAATAGTTTTATCTGGTGTTATAACATCAACTTTCATAATAGATTAGTTTGCAGTTTCAGCAAGAATTTTCTTACCTTTTTCTATAGCTTCTTCAATATCACCAACAAGGTTAAATGCTGCTTCAGGATACTCATCAACTTCACCATCCATAATCATATTGAAACCTTTGATAGTATCTTCAATAGAAACAACGCAACCAGGGATTCCAGTAAATTGCTCAGCAACGTGGAAAGGTTGAGATAAGAAACGCTGAACACGACGTGCGCGGTGTACAACTAATTTATCTTCTTCACTCAATTCATCCATTCCAAGAATAGCGATAATATCTTGAAGTTCTTTATATCGTTGTAATAACTCTTTTACTCTTTGTGCAGTATTATAATGTTCATCACCAACTACATCAGGAGAAAGAATACGAGAAGTAGAATCCAAAGGATCTACCGCAGGATAAATTCCTAATTCGGCAATTTTACGACTTAATACAGTAGTAGCATCAAGGTGAGCAAAAGTAGTTGCAGGAGCAGGGTCAGTCAAGTCATCCGCAGGAACATATACTGCTTGTACAGAAGTAATAGAACCACGTTTTGTTGAAGTAATACGCTCTTGCATCATTCCCATTTCAGTAGCCAAAGTTGGTTGGTAACCTACCGCAGAAGGCATACGACCAAGAAGTGCAGACACCTCAGAACCAGCTTGAGTAAAACGGAAAATATTATCAATAAAGAATAAAATATCACGTCCACCAGATTTCTCATCACCATCACGGAAATACTCAGCTAATGTTAAACCACTTAAGGCAACACGAGCACGAGCTCCTGGAGGCTCATTCATCTGACCAAATGTCAGTGTTAATTGAGACTCTTTAAGTTTCTCTTTGTCAATTTTAGAGATATCCCATCCGCCTTCTTCCATGCTCTTCTTAAATTCATCACCATAATTGATAATACCAGCTTCAATCATCTCACGAATAAGGTCGTTACCCTCACGAGTACGCTCACCAACACCAGCAAATACTGATTGTCCTGAGTAGTTTAAAGCAATATTATTGATAAGTTCCTGAATAATAACAGTCTTACCAACACCAGCACCACCAAATAAACCAATTTTACCACCTTTAGAATAAGGCTCAATAAGGTCAATTACTTTGATACCAGTATATAAAACTTCATTCGAAGTACTTAAATCTTCATATCTTGGTGGTTCACGGTGAATTGGATAAGTTCTTTCTTTACTGACTTCACCAATACCATCGATAGCTTCACCAACTACATTAAACACACGACCATTTACATGATCGCCAATTGGCATAGAGATTTTACTACCTGTTGCAATAACTCCTTTACCACGGCTTACACCATCGGTAGAATCCATTGCTACGGCTCTAACTGTATTTTCTCCAATATCCTGCTGTACTTCAAGAATAATCTTGTTACCAGCAGCATTTGTTACTTCTAATGCATCGTAAATATTTGGAAGATCGGCATCATTTTCAAAATAAACGTCAACTACAGGTCCAATTACCTGCGAAACTCTTCCTGTTTCTTTTCTTTCCATAAATAATAACTTATTATTACTGAGTGATTTATAAAAGATCCTAAGTCGGCTTTTACGTACCTAAATTAGCTCACGAAGATATAATAAATATTTATACTTTTTAATAAAGTTTTCTCCTAAAATAATAATACTTATGAGGTACTATCATCACTAACAGAATTACTTAGGGGCTAAAGGGATTTTAAGGTAATAGAATACTGAAATTATACGTGGATTTGTGGATTTGTGAAGTTGGTGAGTTGTTTATTTGGCGATTTGACTGTATTACTCCACAGATAACCAACTCAACAAATAACCATTTTTAATGTTTATCGTACCAAGGTTTTCTCCGATAATTCCTTTTTTGGTTTTTAATATAGTACTTTGAACTCGTGGATATAGATTTTTTCCTTAATTTCTTCTGGTAGGCACTCCTATGAGTTTTATGCTTTGTAGAACTTGCTCTACGCTTTCTTACCATCTTTCTATAGCGCGCTCTATGACATGAACCTACTGATAAACCTAAGATTATAAGTAAGGATACAACCCAAGAGAGTTTAAAAAAACGAGTACTTTTATATGTCATATTTACTAGTTATGGATAGCTACTTATGCGTTCAAAAAGAGTGTCGTAAAACTACACTTTTTTTTTAGAAGTGCAACAATGTTGTTTTCAATTATTATTCAATAATCTTACTCTCTTGAATACAAATATTTATTATTTAGTAAGTTAATATTTCAATAGTTTATCAAAATTAGTAAAAAAATATTATCTATGTGATAATCTTTATTAGATTTGCGAACTGAATTTTTTAATTAAAATTTAATGCTCATTATTATAGTATATAGATTTATATCTATTGTTCAATTAAAATAAAACAAATAATTTTCAAAACCTTTGATTAATATGAGAAAACAACTATTTATAGTTATCATTATGTTATTGACTCAGATGTCAGCATTTTCACAGATTAGTGGCACAAAAACCATTGGTGGTTCAGGTGCAGATTATTCTACTATTTCTGCTGCTGTAACTGCACTAAGTGCTAGTGGGGTAAATGGAGCTGTAACTTTTAATATTGCTAGTGGAACTTATACCGAGCAAATTACTATTAACAGTATTTCAGGGGCAAGCGCCGCAAATACTATTACATTTCAATCTGCAGTAAATGATAGCAGTATGGTTACTATCAGTTACGCTTCATCAACTAGTAATACCAATAATTTCGTAGTGAAACTTAATGCTGCTAAATATATTAATTTTAAAGAATTAACCATTGAGCGTACAGGTACAGATTCATATGCAACAGTTATTGAGGCAATTGGTGTGTCTAATAATAATAAGTTTGAGAATTGCATTATAAAGAATGGTTCAAGTGCTTATACTTCTAATTTTACTTCATTAGTTTATATTACAAATGGAGGATCAAACAATAGTTCAGATTACAGTTTTATAAATAATAGATTTAAGAATGGTAGTTTTGGAATTTATTATTTTGGTGTTAGTTCTCTTAGTCTTAGCACGGGAAATAGTATAATAGGTAATATTTTCCATAATCAAGGAAGAACAGCTATTAGCTTGAAATATCATGATGCTCCGTTAATTAATAACAATACTATTACTAGCAATGCAACTTATTACAATTTTGCAGCAATAGATGCTCAATATTGTAAAAATGGTATTCTAATTCAAAATAATAAAATTTCTATTGCCAAGAAATATGGTATTCGTATGAATAACTCTACAGGACAATCTCTTGCTGGGCTTATTTCAAATAATTTTATTAGTCTATCTGGTTCTGGTGCTATTGCTCTTTATTATAGCAACTCTGGTTCACATAATATTTACTTTAATAGTATTAATGTTTTTGGAAGTTCCGCTACAGGAATGTATGTAAATGGTCAACAATCAAACAATCTTCGCTTTCAAAACAATAGTATTAAAGTGGGTTCTACTGGTAAATGTATGAATATTCTTTCTAGTAATTTCCCTTTCCTTAATTCTAATTATAACAACTATTATTTCCCAAGTGGTAATATGGGAACTTGGGGAACTACCACAAATATTACAACACTTGCTTTATGGAAAACTACCTCAAATCTTGATTATTCTTCTGTAAACTTTGACCCATCATATAATAGCAATAACGATTTGCACATAGTAGCACCTAGCTCGTTAAGTCATAAAGGAACTGGAGCATTAACTACTCCTAGTGTAAATATTGATATAGATGGTAATTCTAGAAATAATATTACTCCTGATATTGGAGCCCATGAATTTACAAATGAAGATCTTTCAATTAGTGAGATTATTTCTCAATCTGAATATTGCAGCGGAGAGAATGAGTTTATTAAATTCAAATTATATAATAATGGAAACTCAATATTCTCAGGTAATATTGATGCTTTATACCAACTTGGCAATGCGACTGCTGTTACTCAAACTTTTAATATCACAAGTTTATCGGTAGGATCTTTTGTTGAACTAACGTTTACTACAGCTTTACAATTTAATTATACTGGTTATTCAAACTTAGTAGTAAAGCATCTATATGCTGACTCTGATTCAACTAACAGTTCACTCACAAAAAATATTTCCATAAATCAATCTCCAGTTATTAATTGGGCAAACGATACTTTAGTATGTAGTGTTAATAGTATTGTGTTGGATGCTGGTGCAGGAATGACATCTTATCTTTGGTCAAATGGAGCTACAACACAAACAATAACTGTAGATAGTACAGGCATTGGTCTTGGTGCAAAATACTTCAAAGTAGATGTTGTATTAAATACTTGTTCTGCATCTGATTCTATACTTGTTAATTTTATTTATTGTACAGGAATAGATAATAAATTAAATGATAAAGATATTAGTATTTATCCAAATCCTACTAGTGGAGTAATATATATTGAGTCAAATAACATAAATGTTGAAGGGGTTAATGTTAAAATTTATAGTACAGTAAATCAGCTTGTATATGATGCTGTATTAACAGAAAACAAGATTAACTTATCTGATTTACAGTCTGGATATTATTTCATAATGATTGAGACTGAAAAAGGCATATTAACTAAGCCTATTATTATTAACTAATAAATTAAATATGCGTTTTAGCATAATTATAATATTACTATTTGGGTTTATTTTTGGAATTGCACAAAATTCCGAAGATAAGCCCTTTATTATTGAAAGTAATAATGATAGTATTGATATTAGTGCAAACTTTTACAATATATATGACTCATTAACTCATTACTCTCATCCAAGTGATATGGTGTATAATAATTGGAACACAAAAAAAATACACTATAAAGATGAAAATGGAGTTGTTAAGACAGATTCAATACTGATTGTTTTACAAGACTCCATTCACGAAAAATATTTTGTACAACCCATTATAGGCCCTATTACTTCTCGTTTTGGATACAGAAGATATCGGTTTCATTATGGAACAGATTTAGATTTAGTAACTGGTGACCCTGTAAGGGCAGCAATGGATGGAATGGTAAGAATTACTACTTATGATAGGGGCTTTGGGAAGGTAATTGTGATTAGGCATTCCAATGGCTTAGAAACTGTCTATGCCCATTTATCAAGAATTAAAGTAGATACAAATCAGATAGTTAAGGCAGGAGATATAATTGCACTTGGTGGCAATACAGGTAGGTCAACAGGCAGCCATCTTCATTTTGAAGTTAGATATCTTGGGAAAGCAATAAATCCAGAATCCATAATTGATTTTAAAAATGCTAAACCAATTAAAAACTCATTCTACCTTACTGATAATAATTTTAAATATTTAAATAGAGTAGCTGCCAATAAAAATGCAAAATTTCATTATGTAAGAAGTGGAGATACTTTATCTGCTATTTCAAGAAGATACCATACATCTATTAGTAAACTCTGTTATTACAATGGTATTAATCAAAATGCAATTTTACAAATTGGACAGAAGTTAAGGATAAAGTAGAAAGGCTAAAGGAGAAATCACTTTTCAATTCTCCCTTTCAGGGTCGGAGTAAAAATTGAAAAAGGGATTTTTTAAAGGCTAAAGTAAAAATTATATCTTTGCGGCCTGAAAATTAGAAATAAATTAATAACAAATTATATATTTACGATTATGGCAAAAACAACAATTGGCTTAAGCTGGAAAGGTAAAATGACTTTTGATGCAGAGGTAAATGGACATATTATTCCTATTGATGCTGATGCAGCAGTTGGTGGAGAAGATAGAGGTCCTCGTCCAAAACCACTTACTTTGGTTTCTTTAGGTGGATGTACAGGAATGGACGTAGTTTCTATTCTTGATAAAATGAGAGTAAAATTTGAAGATATGACTGTTGATGTAACGGGTGAACTTACTGATGAGCATCCTAAATATTTTAACAAAATTGTAATTACTTACACTTTTATTGGTAGTAATTTACCTTTGGATAAAATTGAAAAGGCAGTAAGTCTATCTCAAGATAGATATTGTGGTGTAACAGCAATGCTTGATAAAGTAGCTGAGATTACTCACGAGATTATTCTTAAAGAAAACTAGAATATCTAAATATTATATTAAAAGCTTGTTAAACTTTAGTTTAGCAGGCTTTTCTTATTTATAGCAAAGGGAATGCTTATTTTCCTACTTTTGCGGCCTAAATCAACTAATGTGAAAGTATTTCAATCCATAGAAGAAGTAGAAATTTCTGATGCTCCGGTAGCAACGATAGGTACCTTTGATGGCGTACATCAGGGTCATAGAGAGGTGCTTTCGCATTTAATAAAGCGAGCAAAAGAGCGTAATGCAAAGTCTTTGCTTATTACTTTTGACCCTCACCCACGCATAGTGCTAAACAAAGGTGTTATTAATCTTCGATTGATAAATAATCCAAGTGAGAAAATAGAAATACTTAAAGAAGTTGGGATTGATTATTTGTTGGTGCTTCCTTTTACTTTTGAATTCTCAAAAACTAGCGCCCGTGACTTTATACAACATTATCTTGTCAATAAACTACATGTGCAAGCCATGGTAATTGGCTACGATCATCAATTTGGGAGAATGGATGGTGAGGCGGTAAATATTGATAGCCTGCTAGAAAGCTTTAATATTGATGTTGAGAGAGTTCCTGAGATGGATGTTAAAAACCTTGCTGTTAGTTCTACAAAAGTTAGGCAGGCTATTTCTGAAGGTAATTTTGAACTGGCAAATGTTCTATTAGGCTATAAATATGCTTTCTGTGGAACAGTAATTCATGGTAATAAAATAGGTAGGACTATAGGTTTTCCAACAGCAAATCTAATGCTTGACTATAAACTAAAACTTGTTCCTGCTGATGGTGTTTATGTGGTAGAGGTATATTTTGAAGACAAAGAATACCAAGGAATGTTGAATATAGGATACAAACCAACCATCAATGTTGGTGAGAAATCAATAGAAATACACATTCTTAATTTTGATAGAATGATTTATGGTTCAAGAATTTCTGTGAGAGTATTGCGGAAAATTAGAGATGAAATAAAGTTCCCAAATATTAATGAATTAAAAACTCAACTTGAAAAAGACAGAACGGAAGTTGTAAAGTATTTTAACTCTTCTGCAAAGGCAAATCAATAATAAACACTGAGCCATTCTCATCAGAAGACTCAAGTTTAATATTTCCATCACTATTACTCACAATATTTCTAACCATTGCAAGCCCTAAACCTGCTCCTTTAGTTTTAGTGGTAAATTTTGGCGAAAATATCATCTCCTTCATTTCTTCTGCTACCCCTCTGCCATTATCTTTCACTTCGATTATTAATCTATTATTATTTTCATACAATGAAATATTGATATTCACTATTCCATCATTTTTTACAGCTTGAATACTATTCTTTATTAAATTATTAAACACCCTAATCCATTGGTTCTTATCAATATAAACCCAGTACTTTTCTTTACAATTAAGTTTAATATTCACATTTGTTCTATCGCTATATAACTCTGTAGTGGCTCTAATAATAGCGTTAATCTCTTGAATATCAATTATAGACTTGGGCATATCAGCAAAGTCTGAAAAAGCAGAAGCTATGTCAGCAAGAGTATCTATTTGTTCAATTAAAGTATTAGAGAGTGATTCTATACGCTCCTTCTGGTTTTCAGTATTCTCAAATGTACGCATCATATATTGAACACTCAGCTTCATTGGGGTAAGAGGATTCTTAATTTCATGAGCTACTTGTTTAGCCATCTCTCGCCAAGCAGATTCTCTTTCACTTTTAGCCAATTTGTTGCTACTAACAGCTAAAGCATCTATCATTCTATTATATTCGTCAACTAGGGCATTTATCTCTTCTATTCCTTGCCATTCAATTTTTTTATTCGCTTTGCCAATACCAACTTCTTGCATATGTTTCTTTAGTATTGCCAAGGGTCTGGAAGCATAATTACTTACTATTAGTATTACTAAAATAGACAATACAATAATAAGAGCATAAACATTCATCAGAGTCATCAATAAGTTTAAAACCTCTTGCTTCAGCACCTCCTGACGAGCAAAATATGGAAGATTAATAAAAGCGATATTCTCCCCATTACGATTATGAAATGGTAAATAAGCCGATGAATAAACTAATGAACCTATATTCTCTTTTGCAATATATAAGTTTTGATGCTCTTTAGTCAAATAGTTAAACGCCTTTGGATTCATTAAGTTAGAAAGAAGTGGATAATTAAACACTTCATATCTAGTTGAAGAAAGCAAGCGCCCATCAAGGTGATAGATATTAATATCAGTATCAAATACTTTTGAGAATTTCATTAGTAGTGAATTAAGATAGTCGGGATCAACTATACTTAAATCATCTTCATTGGATAGTTTATGCTCAAATTCTGTTTGTAATGCAGTAGCTAAATCTTTTAAGCGGTGAGCATTTTTATCTTCATTTAATTTATTGATATAAAACAATGTAATGCTACTAATCACCGCAAAGGAAATGAAAATAATACTAATCATAGCAATCTGCAACCTACCTGCAAAACTTAGCTTTAATCGAGATTTAAATACCGAATAATTGCTAAAATAGTTTAGTAAAATAAACAAAAAGCTATAAATAATCAATAGATATGAAAAAGGAGCCACCTTACTTAGGGTAGGAGGAATTTTACGACTTAAAACATATATCTTATTATCATCGAGTTGATAAACTAAATGGCTATAATTTTGATAATCATAGAATACCAAGTCTTTACTCCCTTTAATATTCCATGTAAAATGTTCAGGATAACCATAATCTCCATAATTCTCAACCCTCTTATTATTCTCATAAGTAGCTAAAGAATAGTTGGCAATTTTCTCAAAAGGGTCGTATTCGCCAGAGCTTAATAGTTTGGTAAAACCTTTTCTCTTAAGTTTAGAATTTATCTCAACATAAACTGTAAAAACCAAATAACCATCATTGGTCATTTTCATAAATCGAAACAGTCCTAAATAATTAACTTGGCCAGTTCCGTATTCCAAAAGGTATAAGTTCTTGTCTGAAGTTAAGGTTCCATATTGAATAAGATTTTCATAAAAGAATGTATCGCAAATTACTTCTACATTCTGAGGTCTTATTATTAGTTTAAGATCTTTTGTACAAACAGTGGTTTGAAAATCATATTTATCAAAGTGCTTATAATTTCTAAAATAATTATTCTCGATATATGATGTAATAGAATCAAATTCTAGGTTTTCGTTCTGAAATTTGGAAAGAAGCACTTTATCGCTATATATTTTACGCGATATTTCAGAAAACAAATATTCTACCTTAGGATCTTGATTAATTGCTATGCTTTGAATAATTGACTTCCGCTTATTTAACTCATTGTCAGAGTTTAAATTGTTCAGCCACAATGATAGTAGAAAAGAAAATGCTAGTAGATAAACAGTATTTATTGAGGTTGTTTTAAAGGTATTTCCTTTACTAAATAACGAATTAAAAATGGTAGTAACAATAAAGAATATTAGTGTATAGTAGTCTGCATTTTTACTAAATATTGTATATAGAAAAGCTAGTATTATAACCAAAGCAAGTATATACCAAGATTGCCTATTAACTTTAGTACTTATTAGCTCAGAACCTTTACTTAAGATAAAAGAATAACTATAAACCCATATACCTATTGCTATAAGCCCAATTATACTTAGGCTATTAATACTAGAAAGCTGGGTAATATCAAATGAAATAGTGGAATTAAAAACTAGATTGCCTACTATGCTTTTCAAAACAATTAGTAGAAAGAAAAGCAGTATATATAAAGACAAATAAGCTATTTTCTCACGCTTTACATTATTCAGCTGATTCAAATAATCAGTAATACCAAAGAGCAAAAAGAGTCCACTTATTGTAATTAGAAATAAGCTTCCCAATGAGCTAATTAAAGTTGAGCTAGCAAAAGTACTGGGGTCAAATATTGCACTATCGTATAATAATGTAGGTAATTCTATATAGTTTGCTATGAAAGAAGCTAAAAAAACTGTTGAGCTAAAAATAAAAAAACTCACTATTTTAGAACTAAAATATGTTCTGAAGAACTTCCTTATGAACTGAAGTAGAAAAGCAAAGGAGAGCATATAAATAAAGAACAGTAAACTCTGTTGAAATGAGTTTAATTTACTATTCTTCTCCCAAACATTCTGTGCAATAATGTCACCATTGGGAGCATATATTTTCAAACTACCTTCAACATCATCAACAAAATCTAACTTCTTAATTATTCCCATTTTGGGGTTAAGTTGATTTTTCAGATATTCATTTTCAAATTTATAGGAAGTCCTAATTGGGTAGGATAGTTTTAATGAAATATTCTTTAATTCATACTCCTTAATCAATACATAAACATTCTGAATATGCTGTATTGATACACGATTATTGATAATTTCATTTGATAATAAATAATCATTATCCGACCACGCAATTAGTGAATCATTGGAATATATAAAGGCACAAATACCCTCCTCATTGAGCTTACTTAAAAGAGTATCGTTAAAGAAATTGTATTGTAAATCACTGTTTTTTAGTTCTTCCTCAATTGCATCCATATTGATGCAGATAGAATTAATATTAGACTGCAGTTTTTTCTGCTCAATAAGATTCCCTAAATCACTACTAAAAAACTGAGAATAGATTAATGAAATTAAGAAAAAGACTAAGGCAGAAATGCCATAACCCCATGAGGACTTGAACAGTATATTGTAAAGTTTGCTATTTTTGAACCTATTAGTCAATTGCGAATGAAATCAATATCAATAAAAGGTAAAGATAAGGGGATTTTTCTTTAATAAATAAATTTCTTCACTTTAAAACTATTTCCTTCTTTTCCTGATAAAGAGATAAAGTAAATTCCTTTTTTAAGATTTTGAAGTTCAATTCTGAAATTTTGAGTATTTCTAGAGATAATGCCATTCTGCACTTCAACGCCCAATGAGTTATATATCATATAATTAATATCATAATTTACAAACTTGCTAAAAGAAATATTTAAGAAATTATCTGTAATAGGATTTGGAAATACCTTATACGCATTTTCTTCTTTTGTAATATTTTTATCAATAAAACCAACAGAGCTACGACCTTTAATAAGGAAATTTACATTAGAAATAGAATCATTTTGTGTATTAAAATTTACTGTTGCAGGATAAGAAGCAAAACCAGTTAAATCACCATATACATAAAAATCGCCCATGGGAACTTCGTTAAAATAATATTCACCTTGCTCATCTGTATATGTAAAATTAATAATTTCGCTCTGACTATTAATTAGGAAGACAATAACACCAGCCAATTGCTCATTGGCTTGGTTTTGGACACTTCCTTCAATATAATTAGAGCCAATTTGCAATATTATTTCTTTCATGTTAATATTTTGCAAACTCAAATCATTGTACAATCCAATATTCTGTGAACCACTCCACAATACAGAGTTATTAAAATATGTTGGTGCATAATCATCATGAAACTGGCTTGAATTTGGTAGTTCAATTTGGACTTTATAATCCCCTTCTGTAACTTGATAGAAATAATATACTCCAAGAGTATCGTTAACAGAAGTAAGATTAACGGTATCTACCGCTATAACATAATCATTATTGAATTCTCTATATAAGTACGCTACACATTGATCTGTTGTTTGATTTCCAACATATACTCTCCCCCAAAAATTATATTTCTGTGGATTCCCCACCTGAACAGGAATCTCTATTTCAGATTCACAACTTGCTGTTACTATTTTTAGTTTTACAGTATAAATACCAGCATTTGGGAAATCATGCTGTGGATCTTGAAACGAAGAGCTATCACCATCATTAAAATGCCATTTCCACGACAATATTGGTGACGAATAAAGACTATTATCATGAAACTTCATAGCATAAGGACTACTAGAAGTTGTATCAGGAGCAAAAGTAAAGCTAGCGCTACAATCTACGCTACCTGTGCTAATTACAATAGTTGCAGTAAATGATGAATTACATCCATTAATAGTGCTAATCGCCAATTCAACAGTATATGTGCCTGCACTAGAATATTGATGTATTGGATGTTGTAAATTTGAAACAGGAGAGGAATCACCGAAATTCCAAACCCAAGAAATAATACTATCGTTCGTATGTATACTATGATCAGTAAAGATATACGTATAATTTGCTGCTGATGTATCTCTAAGATAAGTGAAATAAGCATTACAAGTTGGAGGTGTAGCATCACTTATTACTAAAGTATCATAATCTATATCTACTATGCCTTCAGTATTAGTTATCATCAAGCTAATAGCATATGTACCTGCTTCTAAATACTGATGATTAGGATTTTGCTTTCTAGATATTTCTCCATTACCAAAAGCCCACTCCCATTCAACAATTGGAAGAACAGATTGACTACTATCAACAAAATTAATAGTTAAAGGAGATATATCCTCATCAACTGTGTATGCAATTTTAGCTTCACAACTGCTTGAGTGTTGAGCAACACTAGCAATGCTAATAAAGCTAAATAATATTACTAATATGTAATTAATTTTATTCATTTCTATTTTCTAGTACTTCTTAATTCAAAAAATAAACTAAACCCACTCTACCCTCAATAGACCATGGTTTTATATTGTCGTAAATAGGATTATCATAAATTGAGCTTTGATAATACTTACCCATTATTTCTGTTTGTAAATGTAGTTTCTTATTAATTCTAAAGACTAATCCTCCAGACATTACATACTGTATTTGTGAATCAATCCTCTTACTGCCCGAATATTGCAGCATAACTAATCTAGAAGATTCATCAAGCGAATAAACTTCTGAGCGATTCTTTGTAATCAATACACTATAAATAAAGCCACCTTTGATAAAGCCACCAAATTTCCCAAAATCTTTTTGATAACCAACCATTAGAGGGATTCGTAAACTATAATAAGACTCCGTAAAATTGGAGGATTGCATATAATTTACTGAATCATAAACATCAGTATAGTATGGATTTACAGGAATAAGCTGTGGAGTCCCTGTTGAATCGAGCACAAATTGTGCAGAATCGAATCTAATTTCTGTAGTTAAGTACTCGTTCTTCTTATATTCTAGATTATACGCTCTATCATCTTTCGAATATTGTCCACCAATACCTGTTTGCAGTATGAAATTAAGGTTTCTATAATTAAAACTCATATCCAAATTATGAATATTAATATTATCATAATTAAGCTTAACGTATTCATAACCATAATGAAAACCTATTCCATATTTATTAAACTCTCTTGTTTTAGGATCAAAATCAGTATTTAGCTTAGAATCCTCATTTTCAACTACTACTAATTCAGTAAATTCATCATCTTTATTAGTTTCTAATACTATGTTCTCTTCTGCAGTTATTTTGGTTTCCTCAATGCTTTCTATTTTCTCAGCCTCTGTCTTTATATTCTCATTTACTGTAACTATATTCTGCTGGTTTATTGTCTTCAACTGTTTGTTCTCAGTATTACCTCCATTATCAACAATAATTGTTTTTTCCTTTGCAGTATTTTTTACAAGCTTGGTTGCTTCTGTAAATTCATCTTCTTTTTCTTTACTGATTAATGCAGTAGTAGAAATAATTACTGCTTCTTTTTTTGCAAATGTTGTTGATTTTGGAGTTTTAGCATTAGTAATGCTTTCATCAGAAACTTTATGGTAGCTTGTTTTAGTATTCTTAGCTATACTTTGTTTTTTTACTTTAATAGATTGAGCATTATTCTTTACCTCATTGGTATTTGTTTTCTCTATTTCCTTAGAGTTTACTTTTGTAGGTTTTTTATTAGCTTTGGTTATATCATTTTTAAAATAGTGAGTAATACTATGATTCTCAGAAACACCTTCAATATCAGCTGTCTTCTGAACTTTTTTAAGTTGAATAGGTTCTTGTTTCGATATTGAATCTTGTGTATTTGTTTTATTTGTATATACCCACGATAAGCCAATAATAACAGCAATGGAAGCAGCCACAGCAGCAATTTTAAAACTTAATGTTTTATAAAAAGCTATTTGTGTAGCAGCAGGTATTCCACTAGCAATTTTATCCCACATATAAGAAGGGGGAGCTTCTTCAAAACCACCCAACTTTTCCTTTATTATATTATCAAACTCTTTGTTCATCGTTCGTCTCCATAAATTTTTCGTATCTTAATTTTAAGATACGCTCTAGCTCTCGATAATTGAGATTTAGATGTATTCTCTGAAATATTTAAACTTTCTGCTATATCTCTATGGCTATACCCCTCAATTATATACATATTAAAAACAGTTCTATAGCCAACAGGCATTTTCTGAACCATTTTTAGTAATTCTTCATACGATAATTGAGACAGTGCATCAGCTTCTCCACTTTTTTCTATCAAATAATCCTGATATTCGGCTTCCTTAGAAATACTAAGATTTTTCCGATAATGATTAATTGCTGTATTTACCATTGTTCTACGCATCCAGCCTTCAAAAGAACCTTTATTTTGAAAGCGGTCTAAATAAGTAAAAATTCTTATAAAACCTTCTTGCAAAATATCCTCTGCCGACATTCTATCTTTAGCATACCTCAAACATACACCCCACAACTTTGGTGCAAAACGATGGTATAGCTCATTTTGAGCATTGCCATCACCTTTTATACAAAGGGTTCTGAGTTCTTCATCGGTACGCTTCAATTTATTTTCGGCTCAGTACTTTGTTAGACAATAGTGTTTTCCCTTTCGTTGCATAGAATAATGAAAATTTCATTACTTTCCTTTTTCTTTAGAATCCTTTAAATCACAGTTATCTTCTATTATGCTCAGCACTTTCTTATATCCATAATTATAAGCATTATACCAATCATCACAAGCTTGGTCTTTAGCTCCAAGCTCCATCTTACATATTCCTCTATAATAATATACTTCAGCGTATCCTGGATTTAAGATTAATGCTAAATCAAAGTCTTCAATAGCTGAATCATATTCTTTTAAGCTGAATTTACAAACCCCTCTATAAGTATAAGCTTCCAAGTTATCAGTATTTGCAATAATTGCAGAATCGCAATATAATATAGCTATATCGTATTTATCCTGATCAAAATATACATTTGCTTTCTGAAAATATGTGTCTGATTTTGCTTTATCAACTTGCGCAAACGAAATATTTGTAATTAATAAAAGATTAAGGATTATTAGTAATTGTAGCTTCATAAGTAGGGTAATAAGTGGAGTTTATACTAATCAATGATCTATTCAAGAAAAAAGCAAATATACAGTTTTTCAGCAACTATTAAATTACTAATCTTTAATTCTTCTTTTGTTATCCTAATCGAAACCGTAAGATTCCTTCTCCTAGTACTCTTCTTCGTTTGCAAAAAACTTTTTTTGCATTAGAACAAGCATAGAAACTCCAATAAAAATAGATGAGTCTGCAATGTTAAATACAGGCTGGAAAAACTGAAAATAATCTCCTCCTATCCATGGGATCCATTTTGGGTATGAACCTTCAAAGAGAGGAAAATAAAACATATCTACCACTCTACCATGAAGGAAGTCGGCATAACCACCATCAGTAGGAAACATACTTGCAACATGAAAAGGTCCACTTGCTTCAAATATTAATCCATAGAAAAGGCTATCAATAATATTACCAAGAGCTCCTGCAAGAATTAGTGAAATACTTGTGAGTAATAAAAAATGCTTCTTTTGTTTTATTATAATCCAAAGATAGTATGCTATACCTATTACAGCTCCTATACGAAAAACACTCAAGAATATTTTACCGAAATCACCTCCACCAAAAAGCTTCCATCCAAAGGCCATTCCTTCGTTCTCGACAAAATGTATAAAAGCCCAATCACCAAATATTGGTATTGAGTCACCAATATACATATTTGTTTTTACCCAAATTTTAAGTAGCTGATCTAGTATTAGAACAATAATAATCAGTAAAGCGAACTTCTTCAAAACTAAATCTTTAAACTAGTTGTTTCCTTTACGTGACAACTTAGCATCAATGCTTAGGGTCGCATGTGGTACTGCGCGCAAGCGTTCTTTAGAAATAAGCTTACCTGTTTCTCTACAAACACCATAAGTCTTATTTTTAATTCTAATTAATGCATTCTCTAGATTTCTAATAAATTTTTGTTGGCGTGCTGCCATTTGAGCGTTCTCTTCTTTTGAATTAACCATATTTCCTTCTTCCAACACTTTAAAGCTTGGAGCAGTATCATTGGTACCATTCTCATTAGTATTAGTATATGCTTCAACCAAAAGCTTTAAATCATTCTGCGCTTCACTTAATTTGCTCTCTATTATCTGACGAAATTCTTGTAAATCCTCATCCGAATATCTTTCTCTTGCTTCATTATCTTCCATGATATTTGCTTTTTCAATGTTAATACTTTGATAAATAAACCAAACTTAGAAAAACTATAACGTTTACTAAGCTAATTTATTGATACTAATTTTTACAGTTAATTCTTTATCTAGTTCCAACTCATCCATAGAATCTATGTCTGTTGAAGTCCAAGATAATTTTTCTGTTAATGTTTCCGAACAAATGTAATCATAATTATCTTTTACAACTTCAGAAATTAGCGAATTGTTTAAAACTTCTATTTCAATTTTATCAGTAACCTCAAATTTCTTGTCTTTTCTAAGATTTTGAATTCTATTAATAAATTCTCTTGCCAAGCCCTCTTTGCGTAATTCCTCTGTAATAGTAATATCTAGGGCAACCGTTAAATTACCAACACTACTAACAGCCCAACCTGGAATATCTTGTGTCATAATTTCAACATCTTCCAAACCGATATTAACAATCTCACCATTTATATTCAATGAGTAACTAGAATTTTGCTCTAAATCTTTGATTTCATCTACTCCAAATTGATTAATTGCAGCTGCAATTTGTTTCATCATTTTACCATATTTAGGACCAAGGGTCTTAAAATTAGGCTTAATTTTCTTTACCAATATATCAGCATCGTCAGTCAGAAATTCTAACTCTTTTACATTAACTTCTGATAAAATTAGATCTCTAATTTTTTCAATCTGTGATTGCATATGCTCATCACCTATAGGAATTAGAATTTTTTGTAATGGTTGGCGAACTCTATTCTTACTCTGTTTTCGCAAGCCCAATACCATAGAAGAATATTTCTGTGCCATTTGCATACGTTCTTCAAGCTCCTTGTCAATCTCATCGGTATTAGCTGACATCCAATCTGTTAAATGAATTGAATCTGCTGTAAGTTTATTGCTAATATTATTCAAATCTTGATACAATTTATCCATAAAAAATGGAGCAATTGGTGAACTTAATTGAGCAATACTAACCAAGCAACGATATAGAGTTTGATAAGCAGAAATTTTATCAGCACTATAGTTTCCTTTCCAGAATCTACGACGCGATAAACGTACGTACCAATTACTAAGGTGAGCATCTACAAAATTTTGGATAGAACGAGCTGCACGAGTTGGTTCATAGTTGTTAAATGATTCTTCAACGCTGATTATCAAACTATTAAGTTCAGAAAGTATCCATCTATCAATTTCTGGTCTTTCAGAATATGCGATATCTTTTTCAGCATAAGTAAACCCATCAATATTGGCATAAAGAGCAAAAAATGAATATGTATTATAAAGAGTCCCAAAGAATTTACGTTGTACTTCTCCAATTCCTGCAGTATCAAATTTCAAGTTATCCCAAGGCTGAGAATTTGAAATCATATACCAACGAGTAGCATCAGGACCAAATTTATCTAAAGTTTCAAATGGGTCAACAGCATTGCCCAGTCTTTTAGACATCTTATTACCCTTTTTATCCAATACAAGGCCATTAGAAATAACATTCTTATAAGCTACAGAATCGAATACCATAGTAGCAATAGCATGAAGGGTAAAGAACCAACCACGAGTTTGGTCAACTCCTTCTGCAATAAAGTCAGCAGGATAATTCTCTTCAAAATGTTCCTTATTTTCAAATGGATAATGGAACTGTGCATAAGGCATTGAACCCGAATCGAACCAAACATCAATTAAATCTGGTTCACGAAACATTTTCTGTCCATTTTCCGAAATAAGTACAATCTTATCTGCATAAGGTTTATGAAAGTCGAAAGTTTTGTAATTCTCTTTCGACATATCTCCAGGTACGAAGTTTTGTAATGGATTATCAGCCATAAAACCAGCTTCAACTGATTTTTCAATTGCCGCTTTAAGTTCTTCTGCTGATCCAATACAAACTTGCTCTTTTCTGTCTTCTGTAACCCATATTGGCAAAGGAATACCCCAAAAACGAGAACGACTTAAATTCCAATCAACCAAATTCTCCAACCAATTACCAAAACGACCTTCACCAGTAGATTTAGGCTTCCAGTTGATGGTATTATTCAGTTCTAGCATTCGCTTTTTGTAATTTGTTGTTTTTACAAACCACGAATCCAATGGATAGTATAAAATTGGTTTATCTGTACGCCAACAATGAGGATAATTGTGAACATGCTTCTCTATTTTAAAAGCTTTATTCTCCATTTTCAACATTACAGAAAGATCAATATCCAATGTAGCATCTTTATCATTTAATTCAGCATTATATGCATTCTTAACATAACGACCAGCATACTCTTTATACAAATCAATATTTACATAGTCGCGAACAAAATCATTAGATAAATCCTCAATTCTATAAAAACGACCTTGCAAATCGACCATTGGTCGACGAACCTCTTCATTATCGATCAATATTAGAGGAACAATGCCTGCGGCTTTAGCTACTCTATCGTCATCGGCACCAAAAGTTGGAGCAATGTGAACTATTCCAGTACCATCTTCGGTAGTAACAAAATCACCAACAATAACCTTAAAAGCATTACCCATTGGTTTAACAAATGGAATTAATTGCTCAAAGCTAATTCCAGCAAGGTTGTTACCTTTGTATTCTCCTACTATTTGAAAAGGAATATTTTTATCCCCTTTATTGTAATCTTCTAGTTTTAGTTCAGCATTTTTCTCTGGGAAATAAGCAGAAACTCTATCTTCTGCAAGAATTACTGTAATAGCAGCTCCTGTATATGGGTTGAAAGTTTTCACTTTCTTATAATTAATCTTTGGCCCAACAGCTAGAGCTGTATTTGATGGTAAAGTCCAAGGAGTAGTTGTCCAAGCAAGCATGTGAATATCTGTATCATCAGCATCAAATACAAATTCAGAAGCTTCATTGCGTATTAATTTAAATTGAGCTACAGCAGTTGTGTCCTTCACATCTTGATAACAACCAGGTTGATTGAGTTCGTGAGTACTTAAACCTGTACCAGCAGCTGGAGAATATGGTTGAATGGTATATCCTTTATAAAGTAAATCTTTATTGTATAATTGCTTTAGTAACCACCAAACAGATTCTATATATTTATTATCAAAAGTAATATAAGGGTCTTCAAGATCAACCCAATATCCCATTTCTTGAGTAAGATTGTCCCAAAGATTTTTATATTTCATCACCTCTGTACGGCATGACTTATTATACTCTTCAACGGTAATTTTAGTACCAATATCTTCTTTGGTAATTCCAAGGCTTTTTTCAACACCAATCTCCACAGGTAAACCATGGGTATCCCAACCAGCTTTTCTATTTACGCGATAACCTTGCATAGTTTTAAAACGGCAAAATAAATCTTTAATGGTGCGAGCCATAACATGATGAATACCAGGAACCCCATTTGCTGAAGGAGGACCTTCATAGAATACAAAAGTTGATTTATCGGCTCTATTTTTTACCGATTTCTCAAATACATTCTCTTTATCCCACTGTTGCTTCACTTCCTTACCTATAGAAGCTAAGTCTAATCGCTGATATGTATTATATTGCTTACTCATACTGTATGAATTATATGCTGATTTAATTAGCGGGCAAAAGTAGTAATAAAAGGGTTAAGTTAAAAGTAGAATACCTGTAGCTTTTCTAGAAAAAACAAAGCCAGTCTTAGTTAAAAAACCGGCCTTGTCTTCTCTTGAAACATTGTATGACTTTAGAAACATCGTTAATAAGTCAATAATTCTTTGGGGAAAAGAATTATAATAGTATAATTACACAGTGTTTTCAATTGACCACACTGTGAAATTATAGTTTAATTAATTAATAATCACCTTCTTAGTAATAACTGATTTATTGTGTGTAATTTGAATTAGATAAATACCCCTACTTAAAGACGAAACATCAATTTGTTGACTATTGCTAGTTATATTCTTATTTATAAGCGTCCTTGCTTGTAAATCTAAGATTATAATATTTGAATTTTTAGCATTCTCAATGGTAACAACATCATTTATTGGATTAGGAAAAATAGAAATCATTTTAGAGTCAATATCATTTATACTAGCAGGAAGACCAGCAATAGTTGATTGAAGTATGGTTTTATCTGTTTTTTGAACAAAAACAACAACTTCTAAATCACTCATTTCTTCAATAAAAGTACCATTTAAATTACCAGAAATTACAAATGTAGCCTCCTGATTTTCTGTTACACTAATTACTTTTCCGTTTGCATTTGGTAGCATTTTCATAAATACCTGATAAAACTCAGTCTCTCCATTACTACCAACATTTCCTGTGGTCATCTTTTCAACAATGGCAACAAAAAGTTTAACTCCTGCAAATGATTCTTTTGAATTTATTTTTACAGTTACAACTATATCTTTTGTGGTTTGATTTAAAATATGAGTTGCATCAATTTTCATTGCTGCATTATATATTTTATTATCCTCATAATACTCATATAATACATCTTCACCTTGAGTCATAACACTTGCATGAGGCACATGTGTACCATCCATTACAAAATGAGGTATACCATAAACACCATACAAACTTGCTCTAACACCACAACCTGCAGTATAGTAGGGGTCGCCGGCTCCTGGAAAATTCATTTGATATTTTATCAATGTATAATCCTCAGGAGAAACTTGATTTGCAAAAAAACCATTTAAAGTATTAGTCGCAACTATAACACAAGCTGAACATGTTGAGCCAGTAAATTCTTCAAATAAGGTTCGTAAAGGTATAAACGTATGATCAATAATAACATTTTTACTAAGAGTATTATTTGAAATTATAGTTTCACCTCCACCATTAACATTAGATATAGTTACATTTATTACATATGTACCATCAGCTGTAAAGTTGTAAGGTGTATCATGGGTAAACACATATTCTTCTTCATTCAGAAGGTTAAGACCTGTAACAGAATATACAATACTTTCTGCTCCACCATTAATATTATATGTTACATCAAACGAATTAATGGGTTGTACGCCTACATTTTTTATTCTTCCAATAATATCAACGTCTCCTGGTAAATAATATGGTTTAGTTTTTAATTTAGAAAGCTCAAGATCCAAAGGTGACTGCTGAATAACTTTAACATCTCCTATTTGAAAATATAACATGGGATATTGCCCCTTTAGCTGATATGCAATTTTAATATTATTACCAGCATATTGAGTAATATCTAATTCAGAAGTGTAATCTTTTTCATCTATCCAAGGCCAATCTGTAATACCTGAATTAGCTACCATTGTTGAATCATCTTCTACCCAAATCATTTGCCATGTAGCACCACTATCAATGGATATTTTCACTTTTAAATCAGGGTCGTAAGATGAATTTCCGACAAAATATGTAAAGTACTCAGCTGTCCATGACCAATTTAGCTTAATAAAATCTGTACTAGTAGTAGGAACTGTAATTAGTGGTGTAATCATCCATTCATTATGCATCATTGTACTATTTACATACCTTAAATATGCTCCAGAGTTATAATATGAATGCCAAAGGCCATCACCACTAGCATCGCTTCCAGCTCCTGAAAATATAGTCCAGTTTGGAGGAGGCCAAGTTGTGAAATCTTCACTAAACAAAACTTGCTGTGCCCCACTACTTAGCATTATCATAATAAATGAGAAGAGTAATATAACTTTTTTAATAATCATAGTTTATTGTATTTATATTGGTAAGTGTTTCTTACTAAAATGTAGCATTCTTAATAAAGAGGCTTCAAAAATATTGAAAGCTATTTTAATACCGAAACCATTTATTAAAATTAATAAGGTAGATTGTTCTTAAATAATTCATATATCAATCTATATAACAGATATATATAAATGCTTTTTATTGCTTCTATTATTATATAATTATTTGTAGCATCTTATGGTAATACTCTTTAATTTTTTATGAAATCACCTAATTATTCAGTATAAAATATGTTTTATATAAAAAATTAGTATTGTCCGATAAACCTTCAAAATGCAAATCACTGCCCATCAATCTTTACCTCAATCCTAAAGGAAGGATTGATTGTCAATGATTTACATCCCTGACTGCCGACAGACTGACTTTAGGAACGAGGCGAAATAAATTATTGATAATTAATCCGATAAGAAGGTACTAATTACTATTAACATTCAAAAGCCTTTATAATACAAGAAATTTGCCTCTTTTTTAATATTTTAATCGGACACTAATAATAAAAAATCAATCAATTTAGAAACGCTTAATAATAATAACTTCAATAAGTGAATACATTGAAGTTATTCATAAGTATAGTACTAATAATTTCACAACTTTTATGATTGAATATCTGTATTTTAACCTAATTATATAACTTTAACTCACCTAATTAATTTCAATATCTAGTTTTCATAAAACAATTTCAATATCTACTTTTGGATAATTATTAAGCTACTTAAGTTGTGAATTAGCGTTTACACTTAATATGTACACTTAATATCTTAACTAATTTTTTACTAAAACTAATTTATCTAACTATGAAGAAAACAGTACATTTATTATCTATTATGATTTTGGTGGTTTTTTTACTTCCAAAATTGGGATTTTCACAATTATTGAGTGAAAGTTTTGAGGGAACTACATTTCCTCCCACCGATTGGCTTATTGTAAACAATGGCTCGGGACATAATTGGATTCAAAACACTACAGCGGCTAATGCTTCAGATGGAAGTAAATCAATGAAGTATACCTTTGATTCAAACAATGACGCTGATACTTGGGCTTTTACAAAAGGCTTATCCTTAACTAATGGAGTATCTTATGATATTACTTTTGATTATCAGACTAAATCTTTTCCTGAAAAACTTAAAGTAACTGTAGGAGATTCACAAACTGTAACTAGTCAAACTACTACATTATGGGATAATAATGGCGGTACAAGTATTACTAGTACAACTTATTCTTCTGCAGCAATTACTTTTACTGCTAGTTCTACCGATACTTTTTATGTAGCCTTTAATTGTTACTCTGATGCAGATCAGTTTTATCTTTTTGTAGATAATGTTGTTATTAGTATCACTCCAACTTGTCCACCTCCATCTAATTTGGAAACAACAAGCATTACAACAACAGGAGCTCAGCTTAATTGGACTTCTGGAGGATCAACAAACTATAATATTGAATATGGTCCTTCTGGTTTTACACAAGGTACTGGTACAATTGTCTCTGTTGCAACCGATACTTTTAAAGTAATCTCTGGTTTAACGGCTGCTACTTCATACGATTGGTATGTGCAAGATTCTTGTAATGCCTCTGATGTTAGTACTTGGACAGGACCAAGTGTTTTTTCTACTAATTGTAATACTGTATCAACATATCCTTGGGCAGAAAGCTTTGAAAATAATTTTAACTTCACTTGTTGGTCAAACACTGGTACAACTATTCATGTTTGGGAAATAAATAATGGTACTTCTTATGGTCCTGGAAATGTTACTGATGGAACATATGCAGCTATGTTTGATGTATTTAATGCACCAAATGCTAGTACGGCATCAATGACAACCCCTACTTTTGATATGACATCTTTGACTAATGCAATGTTATCATTTGACTATTGGATGAACGGTACAGCTTTTACTAATTATTGGCTAAAAGTGGAGCAATCTACTAATGGAGGATCTACTTGGACAACAATTTTTAATCAAGTACAAGATGGTACAATCTCATCATGGCAACACCAGAGTATTTTATTATCTGGAACTAATTCTACAACTATCTTTAGATATACTGGTAGTAGTAATTTTGGAGGTTATAATCTATATGTTGATAATTTAGTTGTTAAAGAAGTACCTGCAAATGAAATTGAAATATCTCAAATAATTGGTAGCTATGGTGGTTTTAGTGTTTCAAATTCAGAAACAGTATCTGTTATTGTAAAAAATAATGGTGCTGCTGCTCAGTCTTCTATTCCGTTGAAATATAAATTGGATAATGGAACTGTTGTTTCTGAAACTATGACTACAACTATAAATGCGTATAGTTCTGGAGTTTATTCTTTTACTACTACTTATAATGCTTCTGCTGTAGGTCAGCATACTATCATAGCATATTCTGAACTTACTAATGATGCTGACAATTCTAATGATACTGCATCTATAGGTTTTATTACTAATGAAAAAATTACTGTACCAGATACTTTGGATTTTCCTAATACTTTTGATACACATATTGATCTGAATGCAGAATCAATGGCTAATGCTGAAATTATTCCTGCTGCTAATAATAATCAAGGAAATGGTATTATACTAGAAGGAGGCCCAGGTAATAGCGGGTGGAGTACATCAAATTCAGTATCTGCAGCATTTAGTAATACAACTCACATAGCTAGGGCAAACACTAAAATAGATGCAGTTGGAAGTACTTCTTTGTTTTTAGACATTGATTTCAAAATGTTTTATTCTTATAATGCAAATTACTCATGGTTTAGAGTAATTGTAAATGGCACTGATTATGTAAAAGCTTTAGATGGTGATTCTGTATGGAAACCTAACTCAAGTTCAACAGATCCATGGCGAACAATTACACTTAACCTTAATGATTATGCAGGAACTATATTCTCTCTTTCTTTTGAAACAGCAATGAAATATGGTACCGCATATCAGTCTTCATCCTCGCCTTCAGATAAGGCTTTTATTGATAATTTAATCTTTTATCAACCACCTACGAATGATGTTCAAGTTGTTGAATTATTAAATACATATGGAGGGATGAATGTTTCAGGAACAGATACTGTAGCTGTAACAGTGCGAAATAATGGAACAGCTGCACAAACAGCAATTCCTATTAAATATGTTTTAGATAACGGAACTGTAATATCTGATACTTTAATTTCATTAGCTGCTTTTAGTTCTACTACTTTTACTTTTGCAACAACTTTTGATGCCTCTGCTGGAGGTAATCACTCATTAACAGTATACTCAGTATTAAGTAATGATGAGAATAGATATAATGATACTATAACTACAGATTTTGCGACTTTTGAGAATATGAGTGTGCCAAGTAACTATAAATTTCCTGCCACTAATGATTCACATTTTGATTTTACATCTGAAGCAAATTCATTTGCAGCTATTACAGCAGATGCCAACAATGATATTGGAAATGGTATAAAATTAGAAGGAGGGTCTTCTAGTTGGGGAGGAACACCAAGTAACGTTACTGATGCTTTTGCTAAAACAGGGCATATTGCTAAAGCTTACTCAAGAATTGATGCTACAACTAATTCCAATGTATTTATGGATTTAGATTTTAAGATTTTCCATACATTTAATAAGAATTATTCTTGGTTTAGAATTCTACTTAACGATACCATTTATGCAAAAGATATTAATGGTGATTCAGTTTGGCAATCAAACACAGCAGGTAATGACCCATGGCGTACAATTACTCTTAATTTAAGCGCGTATACTGGAAGCATTATTAATGTTAGCTATGAAGGTGCTATGAAGTATTACGAAGCGTACAATGCTAACTATCCTGGTGATAAAATTTATATTGACAATATAAATGTTTATGTGCCTGCGTCTAATGACATTTCTGTAACAAAAATTATAAATCAATATGGAGGAATTAATACATCAACAACTGAAACTGTTAGTGTAATAGTTAGGAACATAGGAGTTGCGGCACAAACTAGTATTCCTATGAACTATCAATTTGATAATGAAACTGTTGTTACAGAAAGTATGACATCGTTGGCAGCGTTATCTATTGACACCTTTACATTTACTACTACTTTTGATGCAACTTCTGCTGGAAATCATAGTTTAGTAGTATACTCAGCATTATCAAACGATCAAAATACATCCAATGATTCTATATCTCAGAACTTCATAACTTACGGCAACATTGCCATTCCTTTTACAGAAGATTTTGAAACTGGGTATACATATTTCAATGATTTATCAACTAATAAAGCAGGCTATAATCTTGATTCAATACTAAGTGTGTCTGGAACTTATTCTGTACATAATGCTTATCAAGCAAGTTCAGAAGATATTATGCATGAGGCTGGTACTATGGATTTATCAAATACTTCTCATCCTGTACTAGATTTCTGGCATATTGCTAAATTAGAAAGTCCAAATTGGGATAAAGGATTTGTAGAGATTACTACTGATAATGGTCAAACATGGACAGCAATTGACGATAGTTTATACTTAGGGGAGTCTGTAAATTATTCAAATGGATATTTCGATGAATCATCATATACTGACTGGGGTGGCATTAGTGATAATACTCCTGATAGTTCTTGGTGGAAAATGGAGAGATTCAATTTGGAAGCATTTAAAACTTCAAGTGTAAGTATTAGATTTAGGTTACACGCTGATGGTGGAACTGAGCATGAAGGATGGCATATTGATGACATCTCAGTTAAAGAAGAGCCTAATCCTATAGTGGATCTAGGAAATGACACTTCTATTTGTGGTGGCGTTAGTTTAACTCTAAACTCTGGTGCTGGTGCTGGTTATAAGTTTGTATGGACACGAAATGGTGTAATTATACCAAATGCATCTACTAGTTCAATTAGTATTGATTCTGTTGGAACATATATTGTTCAGGCAATAGGATTATCAGCAACAGTTTATGATACTATTGTTATTGATATGTTTCCTATTATAACTTTTAATTCATTAGCAAGTACTTGTCCAAATTCTTCAAGTTTTGCATTAAGTGGAGCTTCTCCAACTAATGGTACATATAGTGGAGTTGCCGTAAATAATGGAATGTTTGATCCTACTATTGCTGGTGTTGGTAGTCATATTATTACATACACATATACTGATGTTAATGGTTGTACAAATAGTGCTCAACAAATTCAGGTAGTTAATGAACTTCCTTCAATTAGTACTACTGCTACAACAAACCCCGTTCCTTACAACACCTCAACTACTGTTACAGCAACGGTTTCTAATGCAACAGGTGGCTTAAGTTATTTATGGACTCCATCTTCAATAATAAATGGTGATTCTACTTTGCAAACAATAACTACTACTAATATTTTAACTGTAAGTACTTATGTCGTAAATGTTTATGACTCAGTTACAACATGTAGTAATAATGATACTATTGATTTAATATATAGTGGAGGACCTGTTTCTGTGAATCCTATCGTTACTTCAACATCAATTTGTAATGGAGATACTGTTCAGCTTAATGCACAAGCAGTAGGGGGCAATGGTACAGTAAGTTTCTCTTGGATATCTAATCCAAGTGGATTTACATCAAGCAATGAGAATGCTCAGGTTATTCCTTCTGTTGATACTTGGTTTATTATTACTGCTACTGATGGTGCAACTACTGCTAAAGATTCTGTATTTGTTACTGTTTCACCTAATCCAACTGCATTATTTGCTATATCAGCAACAGAAATATGCTCTGGTGAAAGTAATAATAGTATTGTTAATTTTACGGGAACAGCCCCATTTAATTATACTTATAATGGAATTAATGTTTCTGGTATTTCAAATCCTACTGATACCATTCTATTAAACCCTGCTAATACAACAACCTATATTATAACAACAGTGTCTGATGCTAATGGATGTATTGTAACTGGTAATATTGATAGTACTATTATTACAGTTAATGACTTACCTACTGTTGTTATTTCAAATGATGCGGCAATTTGTCAAGGTGATAGCACATTAATAACACTTAATTTTACAGGAGCTTCTCCATGGAATTTTGATATAAATAATGGTAGTACAACTAATCCTGGAACATCTAATAATGCAACATTTAGTATTTATGATGATCCTACTTCTACAGTTACATACTCTCTTACTTCTGTTACAGATGGAAATGGTTGTAATGCAGTAGGTAACTTGGGGTCTATGACTATTACAGTTAATCCTATTCCAGTGATTGATTTAGGTGTAGATTATAATATTTGCATAAATAATACCACTACTCTTGATGCTGGAGCAGGCTTTGCTTCTTACTTATGGAGTACAGGAGCGACAACTCAAACTATTACTCTTGATAGTAATGATTTTGATATTGGAAATAATGATTACTCTGTTGAAGTAACAAATTCTAATAATTGTAATAATTCTGATATTATTACTCTAATAGTAGATCCTTGTACCGGTATTTTTACTCCTGTAATTTCTGGAGCAGAAATGAAAATATTTCCTAACCCAAATAATGGCCAATTCCAAATTGATATAAGTGGATTAAAAAATCAAACTTATGATATAGAAATTTATAATTCAATAGGAAGTAAGGTTTATACTGAAGAATTTAAATATACTGGGAAAAGTACTCAAAGCTTCAAACTTGACTTTAGTACATATCCAAAAGGAATTTACTTTATAAAACTTCAATCTGAAGGAAGAATTAAAGTAAATAGAGTAATCATACAATAATCTTAGTTTAATAATTGAATTTAGCCTCAATCAGTTAATCACTGATTGGGGCTTTTTTTTGTCTTTTAGTTTGTATAATTCTCAAGAATTAATCATGCAGAGAATAAATACTCAAGATTACTGTTATATTTTTTGCTTTTACATAACTACTAGTTAAAAATACGTCATTTATCGTCATATTTTACCAAATAATTATTTCAGTATTACAATGCTATTTATTTTTATTTTTAACTCTTTTTAACAATTTAAATAGTTGATAATATACATATTACAAAGTTTAGAAGTTGTATTTTAAATATTTGTTATAAACGCAACAAT
>Ga0256827_10000283_pt1 | contig 30464 bp, 32 predicted proteins | sample CV84metaG_FD_185977 | JGI IMG/M metagenome (GOLD analysis project Ga0256827, IMG submission 185977) | Hydrothermal vent microbial communities from East Pacific Rise, Pacific Ocean - CV84 | ecosystem: Environmental > Aquatic > Marine > Hydrothermal vents | place: Pacific Ocean: East Pacific Rise...
GTCGTAGAGTTTAAGGAGATTACTGATGGCAAGATATAGAGGTCCAGTAGAAAAAATCGAAAGAAGATTTGGAGTAAGCCTTAACTTAAAAGGTGAGCGTCGTTTAGCAGGTAAATCTGCATTAGATAAAAGACCTTATGGTCCTGGTCAACATGGTCAGCGTCGTAAGAAAATATCTGAGTATGGTTTACAACTAAATGAAAAACAAAAAGCTAAGTTTATGTATGGTGTTTCTGAGAAACAATTCCGTGCATTATTTGTTGAAGCTAAAAGAAGAAGTGGAAATACAGGTACAAACCTTATTACTCTTATAGAGCAGAGATTAGACAATGTTGTTTACAGAATGGGATTTGCATCTACTCGTAGATTTGCTCGTCAACTTGTAACTCATGGTCATATCCTTGTTGATGGTCAAAAACTTGATATCCCTTCATACCGTGTTAAGCCTGGTCAAAAGATAGAGATAAAAGAAAAAAGTAAAACTAATGCTCAAGTTGTACGTGCAATAGAACTTACTAATCAAACAGGTTTAGCTCCATGGGTTGATATCGATGCAGAGAAAGTTTTTGGTATTTTTACTCGTTTACCAGAGCGTGATGAAGTTGTTATACCAGTTGAAGAGCGTTTAATCGTTGAGCTTTACTCTAAATAGTAATTATTAAAAAGGCGTTAAGATATGAAAAAAATTAAAACTACTCCACTTGCTCCTCAAGAGTTCGAGGTAGAACAGATTAGTGACAATGAAGCTAATATAATGGCATATCCGTTTGAAACTGGTTATGCTATATCTTTAGCTCATCCACTTCGCCGTTTTCTATTAAGTAGCTCTGTTGGCTATGCACCTATAGCTATTAAGATTGAGGGTGCTAAACACGAGTTTGACTCAGTGCGTGGTATGCTTGAAGATATTTCAGATTTTATCTTAAATCTTAAAGAGATACGCTTTAAATTAAATAACGATGCAACTGAAGCAGAAATCAACTATAGTTTCGCAGGTCCATGTACTATTACTGGTGCAGATCTTAGTAATGATGAAGTTGAGATTGTGACTCCTGATGCACCTTTGGCAACACTAAATGAGGATTCAACTCTTAACTTTAGTATGAAAATTGCTCAAGGTATAGGTTATGTTGCAAGTGAAGATACATATACTGAACTTGAAGATGGTTACATAGCATTAGATGCATATTTTACACCTGTTAGAAGTGTTACATATAAAATAGAGAATGTTCTTGTTGAGGATAATCCAAACTTTGAAAGAGTTGTTCTAAACATAAAGACAGATGGTCAAATATCACCTGTTGATGCTTTTAGAAATTCTTTAGAGGTTATGTATGCACAACTTGCAGTATTTAATTCAGAGATAAGCATAAAAGCTCCTACAACTATAGAGAGAGTTGAAGAGTCACCTGATCTTAAAAAACTAACTACACATATAGATAGTTTAGGTTTAAGTGCACGTAGTTTTAACTGTCTTGATCGTTCAAATATTAAACTTATTGGTGAAATAGCATTAATGAGTACAAATGATTTGAAAAATGTTAAAAATCTTGGAAAAAAATCATATGATGAAATCGTTGAGAAAGTACAAGAATTTGGCTTCGCAGTTGGTGCTGACTTAGCAGATGATGTAGTTACTGCATTGAAAAAGAAAATAGAAGCCGCACAGGCTTAATACAAGAGGATATAGATATGAGACACCGTCATGGATATCGTAAACTAGGTCGTACAAGTGCACATAGAGCTGCTCTTTTAAAGAACCTTAGTATTTCGTTAATAGAACATGGTAAGATAGAAACTACTGCTGTTAAAGCTAAAGAACTTCGTTCTTATATAGAAAAACTTATCACAGTTGCTGGTAAAAATGATTCAAATGCTCACAGAACAGTATTTGCAGCTCTTCAAAGTAAAGAAGCTACAAAAACTTTAGTAAATGAGGTAGCTCCTAAGTACGTTGATCGTGCTGGTGGTTATACAAGAATTACAAGAACTAGAATTCGCCGTGGTGATGCTACGACTATGGCATTTATTGAATTAGTATAATTCAATACTATTTAAACAAAGAGATTTCTCTTTGTTTATCCCCTTTTTCTTCCCAATCCTAAACTACTTAAAGAAGGTTTAAAATGAGTAATTTCGCATTTGGAACATATAGAATAACAAATAAAAATCCTCAGCATATACAAGCTTTAAAAGAAGCAATAAATTCTGGAGTTAAACTAATAGACACATCTTCAAACTATATGGATGGAGATGCTGAGTTAGCTATTGCAGAAGTTATGAAAACTTTTGATGATGATATACGTAAAAGTGTAGAGATAGTTACAAAATTTGGTTATATTCAGGGATCAAATCTTTTATTACACAAAGATGAACCTTTTGAAGATGTGATAGAATACACATCAGATTGTTTTTATTCTATTTCAGGTTCTTTTATGAGAGATCAGTTGTCAAGATCATTAGCTAGATTAGAATTATCGACGATAGATTGTTATTTGATACATAATCCTGAATATTATATATATGATGGTTTAAATAAAAATGAACCTATAGATGAAATTTTAGATAGAATGTATGACCGTATATATGATGCTTTTGTTGCTTTGGAAGAAGAAGTTAAAAAAGGTACTATAAAATCTTATGGTATAAGCTCAAATAGTTTTTCAAAGCCAAGCAATCATCCAGAATTTTTGCCATATGAAGATTTGATTACTTTAGCTGATAGAGCAGCAAAATATGTTAAAAATACTAAGCATAATTTTACTACTATTGAATTACCTATTAATATATTGGAAACTGATGGTTTAAAATGTGCTTCTTGGGCTAAGCAAAATGGGCTTAGAGTTTTATCCAACAGACCATTTAATGCTCAATATAATGATATGATGTTTAGATTGGCTGATTATGATGAAAGTGTAAATTATTATCACTATCTAAATGAACTTTTGGAAGTAAGTGATAACAAGGAGTTAAAAACACTTTTTAATCTTGTAAGGCAGTTAGATGAGAATAAGCATAAATATGGATGGATTGGAGATTATGAGAGTTTTTTATATGCCCAGATAATTCCACATATAAAAAAAACACTTGAACATATTGATGAACAACATTTAGAAGTTTTACTTAGATATATAGATATGTTTTTAGTTGAATACAAGAAGATGGTAGCTTATGAATGTTCAAAAAGTACAAGAATTCAGTTAAAAAATGAATTTTTAGAATGTGATAGAAGTTTACAAGAATGTGCTTTAAAGTTTTTAATTCAAATACAAAATATAGATTATATATTAATTGGCATGAGAAAATCATCTTATGTTCAAGATGTAGTTGATATTTTTAGCACATATTAAGCGATATTGTCATATCTTACTAAAAAATAATATATAAGGATTAAAATGATCCCTTTTAGTGATGAAGAGTTATTGGAACCTGTAAAAAGTGTGATAGATAAAGTTAGACCATCATTGGCATTGGATGGTGGAGATATAGATTTTATAGCTGTAAAAAATGGAAATGTATATGTTCAACTTAAAGGTGCTTGTATAGGGTGTGCTAGTAGTGGAAGTACTTTAAAGTATGGAGTTGAAAGACAACTAAGAATGGATATTCATCCAGAGCTTTGTGTAGTAAATGTTCCTTTTGGTATGGAACATGATATAGAAAATTTATAAGATTATTGGCGTTAGCGGGATGAGTACAATAAGCAAGTTTAAGATATTAACACAAGCAAAAGATAGTTTTACTAGAGCAGAATATAAAAAAGCTTTAGAAAAATTTGCAACAGTTTTACAAAATTATCCGAATTCAAAAGAAGCATATAACGGTGTTATATTGTCTGAAATGGCAATGAGCGGTGAGGATGGTGCTGAAGCTTTATTTGATTATTATGAAATTTTACAAGAAGAAAATAAAGAAGAAGCAGATAACGTGATGAGTGAGATACTTCAAAGTATAGATGGTTCGTTAGAAAAGCTAAGTGAAGTGTTCGCTCAACCTTTAAGGGATCGCATAGAATTTGAAGATGGTATACTTTATAGTGATTTTAAAAAGATACTTCAAGATGGTGGGGAGTTTAGGGAAACTTTTGAAAATATAATGTTTTCAACTCGTGTGATTATAACTCAAAAAGAAGATTTCGTAGATTTTTTGGATAGACTCATAGAACATGGATTTGAAAATATAGCTTTAACATATCTTGAAAATGCATTGAGTGTTTATCCTAGTGATATGTTACTCAGAAAGTTATTGAAAAAATTAGTAAAAGGTAGCGTAGTTGAAAATTGAATTGCCAGAACAAAAATATAAGTATGTAACTGAAAACTCAAAAGAGTGTGATGAAGAAACTGCATTTGTTTTAACCTCACAAAATGAAAAATATCTTGAAAAAGCAAAAAAAAATAATGCTCATTCTATTATATCGATAAAAGATATAGCACCATTGTTTTTGATAGATAAGATAAAGATAGTTGGCATAACTGGAACAAATGGAAAAACTACTACCGCTAGTGCTATTTATTCATTTTTATTAGATTTAGGCTATAAAGTTGCCATGCAAGGTACTCGTGGACTTTTTATGAATGATGAGATATGTGAAGGTAAAACACTTACAACACCATCTGTTTTAAATACTTATAAACATATATATCAAGCTGTTGAAGCTGGATGCGATTTTTTTATTATGGAAGTAAGTTCTCATGCTATAGTTCAAAAAAGAATAGAGGGATTAGATTTTGAACTTAAAATTTTAACAAATATTACGCAAGATCATTTAGATTTTCATAAAACTTTAGAGGATTATATTTATACTAAAAATTCTTTCTTTTTAGATGATGGTAAAAAATTGATTAACAGAGATGAGGATAAAGCAAAGTTTAATATTAAAAACACTTATACATATAGTATAGAAAATCCGTCTACATATAGACTTATGGCATATTCTTTAAATAATGGGAGTAGTGGTCTTATACAACATTTTCAAGAGATAGTTCCATTTACTGCATCACTTCATGGTTTCTTTAATCTTTATAATTTAATGGCAGCTATCTCTGCAACTCATCTTTTAACTGATAAAAAACTTGAAGAAATTGCAGATGTTGTAGATAATTTTGCGGGTGTCAGTGGTAGAATGGAACAAGTTTGTCAAGCTCCAAATGTTATAGTTGACTTTGCTCACACACCAGATGGTATGGCTCAGGTTTTAAATGCTTTAAAAGAAAAAGAGTTATTGGTTGTATTTGGTGCTGGAGGAGATAGGGATAAGTTAAAGAGACCATTGATGGGTAGAGTTGCAGCAAGTCTTGCGAAACGTGTTTATATTACTACTGATAATCCTAGAACAGAAAATCCTGATGATATAGTTAAAGATATCTTAGATGGGATAACTGATAAGCAAAATGTTATTATAGAATTAAATAGAAAAAAAGCTATAGAATTGGCGTTAGATGAACAAAATGATGATGAAGTTGTTGTAATACTTGGAAAAGGTGATGAGTCCTATCAGATTATCTATGATAAAAAGTTACCTTTTGATGATAGAGAAGTTGTAAGAGAACTTTTAAATATAGATTAAATGAGATTTTTATATTTATTACTTTTACTACTTGTATCTTTATATGGATATGAAAAAGGGAGTACTAGTAGTAATAACTTTGTTTTAACAACAGAAGAAAATCTTACAAAACTGTATCAATCAAAAATATCTCCATATTTTGATAGTGTTAAATTAAATTATTTTATTCCAGAAAAATCAATTAAAATAGCATATAAAATCTTTTCTGTAAAAAATCATAAAGCAACTATAGTTATCTCAAGTGGTAGAACAGAGGGGATGGTTAAGTATAAAGAATTAATTTATAATCTTACTAACAACGGTTATAGTGTTTATATATTGGATCATAGAGGTCAAGGTTTTTCAAGTAGACTTTTAAAAGATCCACAAATTGGTCATATAGATGATTATAATCATTATATATCAGATTTATATTTTTTTGTAAAAAATATAGTTAAAAAACATAAAAAAATGATTCTACTTGCTCACTCTATGGGCGGAGCTATTGCTTCTGTTTATGTAGAAAGAAATCCCGATGATTTTGATGCTTTGATATTATCTTCACCTATGAATCAACCGGAAATAATATCTAGTAATTTGAGTAATTTTGGATGTAGGGTTATAAAAAGTAGACAAAAAAATATAGATCGTTACATACTTGGTGAAAAATCTTATGATGAAGGTAAAATGCCTTTTAAAGAAAATGTACTTACTCATTCTAGGTTAAGATATAAAATAGTAAGTGAAGAGTATGAAAAAAATCCTGAAACGAAAGTTGGTGGCCCAAGTGTTAGATGGGTTGCTCAAGCTTGTATTATGAGTGAAGTGAGTATTGCTAACGCCAATAATATTAAAATACCAATACTCCTTCTTCAAGCCGAAGATGATCAAGTAGTAAATAAAGAAGCTCAAGATGAATTTTGTAGTAAGGCTAAACCATATTGTAAATTGTATGAGATTAAAGGTGCTTATCATGAATTATTTATAGAAAAAGATGATATACGTTTAAAAGTTATGAAAATTATTTTAGACTTTATAGCTAAAGTCTAAAATTTATACCTATATATATGCTATTTGCATCTGATGTAAAGTTTGTTGGTTTTAGTTCATCAGATTTTTGGTATGAAAGATGTTCATATGTATAATTTAATTCTATATCGTAGTGTTCTGATAATGGTATATAAACTCCCCCTCCTATATTAAATGATCCATATGTTTTTGATTGAAGGTCATTATCACTATTGTCTATCATTCCAGCTCCAAACCCAGCTTTGAGAAATGGGTTTACATATATATTAAAGTCAAAAGCTTTTATTAGAGATATGTCAAAACCGTATTTTGCTTTCCATGTTCTTAGGTCTGTTTTTGTGTTGTCTATATAATTTGCACAAAATTCTATAGAATAAGAATTTCTTCCACCATAACCAACTTTTATAATTCCGCTATTATTAGTGCTAGAATCATCAATCCAAGCATGATCTGCATCACCTTTTATATTTTCATTGTATACGGCATATCCACCACCAAAGTAGAAGTTCGCATCAGCATATAAAAATGAACTAAAAAGCAGTATTAGTATTATTTTTTTCAAAATATTTCCTATTTTTTTTGTAATTATATCTTAAATATGCAAACTTGTTTTGCAGCATTAGAAAATAAGAGTATATTTTTGATATAATTTCGAAAAAATTAAGGACATTATTTATGGGAATCCCTCAACCAGCATTTTATATATTTAAATGTGAGCAATCATCTCCACCAGGTATGCCAAAACCATCGTGTGTTACACCTCAAACTCAAGACCTTTTTCAACATCTTGCAACAAAGCTTATGCAAGAGGGTGTAATGGGTACTGTTCAACCTATCCGTACATCTTGTATGAATAGATGTCAAATGGGACCAGTTATGCTAGTTGAACCAGGGCATACTATGTATGCAGGACTTACAAAAGAGAAGATAGATCGTATAGTTTCTGAACATATTTTGGGTGGAAATGTAATAGAAGAATTTGTGATAGATGCTGAGATGTGGGATGAGCCTATCTCTCCAGCAGATATGAAAAAACAGATGGGAATGTAGGACAAGTTTATGACTATCGAAATGTTGTATAGCAAGATTCACCGTGCTACAGTTACAGATGCAAACCTTAACTATGTTGGCTCTATAACTATAGATGAGGAATTGCTAGAAGCTTCAAAGATGAGAGTTGGTCAAAAAGTAGAGATACTAAACATAAACAATGGTGAAAGATTTTCTACATATATTATATTGGGTGAGCGTGGTAAACGTGATATCTGTTTAAATGGTGCTGCTGCACGTAAAGTTCATAAAGGTGATAAAGTTATCATTGTTGCTTATGCAACATACGATGAGAAAGAATTAGAAACTTATAAGCCTAAAGTTGTTCTTTTGAATGATGAAAATAATATAGATCATATATTAGATGAGATATAGAATATGTTTTCAAATTTAGGTGATATGGGTAAGATGCTTGAGGGGATGCAGGAAAATGCTGCTAAGCTCAAGGCTGAATTAGGATCAAAAATTTTCAGTGTAAAAACTGGAGGTGGAATGATAGAATTGAGTGTAAATGGAAATGGTGAAGTTGTTGACCTTCATATTGACAATGAACTTTTATCAGATAAAGATTCTTTAGAGATACTTCTTATTGGCGCTATAAATGATGCAAATAAAATGGTACAACAAAATCAGCAGCAAAGTGCTATGGGTATGCTAGGTGGAATGAATCCATTTGGTGGAGTCAAATAGGTGTTACGCCTATTTGTAGCATTAAACTTATTTTTACTTAACCTTTATGCCTGTAAAGGTGGATATGATGCTTGTATCCAAAAGGTTAAAGATTCTAAAACTATCAGAGGTAAGGCGCTTTATATCCCCGTAAAAAATCATAAACTTTTAGTTTATTCAGAGACTAAACCATCTTCTAAAATTTATAAATATGATCCATTTTTATCTCTTTATCTCATAAAAGACAAAGATAAGTTTCCTTATCCTTTTGATATAAATATGATGCTTCAATTGGGAACAGCCGCGGTTAATAATAAAAAATCATCTGAAGGTAAAATAGTTAAAAGACAAGTTGGTTTAAACAGTTTAGCAATTTATAAAAGTAATATTTCTACACCAGCTTTGATAACAAGTAGTTGTTGTTCTCTTGAAGGGATAATAACTTCCAAAGGTATGATAGAAAAAGAGTATATAAGAAGGTTTTTAACAAATAAAAGTGCAGATTATGCTGATATTGGCGTTAGAGTGCAAAATAGTACCAAATGTGTGAAAATTGTATCGAGTAATCCATATATAAAAAATAATAAACTTCAAAAAGGTGATTGTATATTGTCATTAGATGGTAGAAGAGTGAGTTCTGCTTATAATTTTATGACAAAGATACTTTTTTCAAAAATAGGTTCAATCCACACAATAAAAGCAAGAAGAGGGTCAAAAGTTTTTATAGTTAAAATAAAATCTTTTAAACGATGCTCGGGTGGAAATATAAGTGAAACTTTTTTAGAGCAGAAAGGGATTTATTTTGATAACAGTTTACATATTTTAAAGATATCAAATTATCTTGCCAAGTATGGAGTGATAGTTGGAGATCAACTTTTACAAATAGATGGTATAAGTGTAAAAAATCAAGATGAATTAAGAAGCTATATAGAAGAGCATAAAGATTTTAAATCTTTATTGTTTGAGAGGGACAAGTTCCAATTTTTTATAAATATGAATGTTAATAATCATTTAACTACAAAGACTATATAATTCCACATGCAAAACTTTGAGCAATTTTTATTAGATAATCTACCTATATCAAAAAGTATTCACCCTACTTACGAGAATGCTTTACAAAACATGCTTATTGCAGGTGGTAAACGTTTTCGTCCAGCACTTTTATTGGGTGTTGTTGATGCTTACAATCCACTTATGGTCGATTCAGCTAGATATGCAGCTTATGCTATAGAACTATTACATACATACTCTTTGATACACGATGATTTACCAGCTATGGATAACTCTCCACTTAGGCGTGGTAAGCCAACACTTCATATCTCTTTTGATGAGGTTACTGCTATACTTGTTGGTGATGCTTTAAATACATATTCATTTGAAGTATTAAGCAATGCTCCTTTTTCAGATAAAGTAAAAGTAAAGCTTATAAAAGAACTTGCTGAAAATGGTGGTTTAAATGGTATGGTATTAGGGCAAGCTATAGATTGTTATTTTGAAAACAAACCATTGAAAGTTGAAGATATAAGGGTACTGCATACAAACAAAACAGCAAAGCTTATAGCTGCATCTTTAAAAATGGGTGCTATCATAGTTGGTAAAACAGAACTTGCAGAGCAGCTTTATAATTTTGGTATAAAACTTGGTATTTTATTTCAAATACAAGATGATATACTTGATGTGACACAGTCAAGTCAAGAAGCAGGTAAGTTGACTAATAATGATGAAGATAAAAATAGTTTTGTAACTATAATAGGTCTTGATAAAAGTATGAAAGAAGCAAATAAACTTGCAGAAGAATTGACTCAAGAGATGATTAATTTTGATGAGAGCTTACAAAGTGAGTTGTCTTCGTTATTAACGAAATATATAAATAGACACAAAAATTAAAACAGGAAAAAAGATGAGTGATAACACAATCCGTCAAAAAATGGCAGACTCAATAAGATTTTTAGCAGCAGATATGGTACAACAGGCAAATAGTGGACACCCTGGTGCACCTATGGGACTTGCCGATATAGCTGTAGTTTTAAGTGAACACCTGAACCACAACCCTAAAAATCCATCTTGGTTAAATCGTGATAGACTTGTTTTTTCTGGTGGTCATGGTACAGGTCTTATATATTCACTTTATTATCTTTGGGGATATGGTTTAGAACTTGAAGATTTAAAAAACTTCCGTCAGTTAGATTCTAAAACACCAGGACACCCTGAGTTTGGTCATACTGCTGGTATAGAGATAACTACAGGACCTCTTGGTCAAGGTATAGCAAATGCAGTTGGTTTTTCTATGGCATCAAAATTTGTTGGAGCACAGGTAAATTCTGAAACTGCAGAGCTTATAAACCACAATGTTTACTGTTTATGTGGAGATGGGGACTTAGAAGAGGGTATCTCTTATGAGGCGTGTTCTATCGCTGGACATAACAAGCTAGATAATCTTATACTTATATATGATTCAAACCGTATCACAATAGAGGGTAGTACAGATCTTAGTATATCTGAAGATATCCGCAAACGTTTTGAATCTCAATCTTGGGAAGTTTTAGAAATAGATGGTCATAACTTTGATGAGATAGATGAAGCATTAAGCAAGGCTAAAAAGAGTGATAAACCAGTTATCATTATAGCAAATACTATCATAGCAAAAGGTGCAGGAAAACTAGAGGGTTCACACCACTCTCATGGTGCTCCACTAGGTGAAGATGTGATCGCTCAAGCAAAAAAAGATGCTGGATTTGATCCAGAGAAAAAGTTTTTTGTTCCTGATGATGTTATGGCAAGATTTCGTTGTGCTATAGAGGAGGGTGATCTTCTTGAGAGAGAGTGGATACATTCACAAAAAACATTGCCACTTATGGAGCAAAATGAGGCATTATTGGCGTTAGAAAACCCAGACTTTTCTCGCATAGAGTACCCTGTATTTGAAAAAGCTGATGCTACTAGAAACACAAACGGTAAGATTATAAATGCAATCGCAAAAGGTGTTCCTAGCTTCTTAGGTGGTAGTGCAGATTTAAGTCCGTCAAATAAAACTTACTTAAACGATATGGGTGTTTATCCAAAAGGTAGAAATATATACTTTGGTATACGTGAACATGCTATGGCTTCTATAGCAAATGCTATGGCTCTTTATGGACCACTTTTACCATTTACATCTACATTTTTTGTATTTTCTGATTATCTAAAACCAGCAGCTCGTATAGCAGCACTAACTGGTATACAGCAGTTTTTTATATGGACACACGATAGTATCGGTGTTGGTGAAGATGGACCTACTCACCAACCGATAGAACACCTTTCACAGTTTCGTGCATTGCCAAACTTTTATGTATGGCGTCCAGCAGACGGTGTAGAAAATATTGCTGCATGGAAAACTGCACTACAGATGAGTAAATCACCATCTGCTTTCGTATGTTCTCGTCAAAGTTTGCCAATTTTACCAGAAGCTGTAACTGGTGATGCAACTAAAGGTGGATATCTTTTAGCAAGTGATAAAGATGCAGTTATAACATTGATGGCATCTGGTTCAGAGGTTGGATTGGCGTTAGAGGTTAAAGATAAATTAAATTCTATAGATGTACCTGTAAATGTTGTCTCAGTTCCATGCTTTGATCTTTTTATAGAACAAGATAAATCTTATATAAATTCTATTATTGTTGATGGGACAAAAACAGTGGCTATAGAAGCGGCTCGTGGTTTAGAATGGTACAAATTATCAGATACAGTTATAGCTATGGATAGTTTTGGTGCTTCAGCTCCAGCTGGGCAATTATTTGAAAAATTTGGCTTTTCTGTTGATAGTATAATGGAAAAAATAAAATAAAATATATTATAAAAATCCTTTAAAGAGGATTTTTATAGAAAGTTTATATTGTACTTTCCAATTTTTTTGCAACTTCACTTTCTTTTAGTATTACTTCAAAAACAGCTCCTTGTTCACTGTTGTATGTACGTATAAATCCATCTTGATCATTGATTATTCGTTTTGCTATACTTAGGCCTATCCCCATTCCACCTTCTGGTTTGTTAGATACAAATGGCTCAAAGATTTTATTTATCATCTTATCTTCTATACCACCAGCATTATCATGAAATAATATATGGATTTTTTTATCTTTTACAAAGCAATTTATTCTTAACTCTCTTAAATCATATTTTAAAGTTTTTTGAAGTTGGTCTAAGGCATTATTTATGATTATAATCCAAACTTGTTCTACTCTTTGTGGTTGTACCATCGCAAAACACGTTATATCTTCTTTTGGCATATCTAGTGTAAATAATTTATCATTGATGTATATTTTACTAATTTGTTTTGATCGATTAAAAGATATAATAAGTGATGTTATAATTGTGTCATAAATATTTGTAGATTCTAGTATAACTTTCTTTTGTTGACTCATCTCTCTCATAGCTTCTACTATAGATGCTATACGATTTATACCATTTTTCATCTCTAAGCTATCTTCTATAATCTGATCTTTTATTTTGCATTTATCAGATATCTCTTGTAAATCCATAACTAATAGTTCTAGGTTACCTTTTAAATAAGTCAGAGGTGTATTTATCTCATGTGTTATACCAGCTGCAAGTTGACCAATGGCTGTAAACTTGATATCGTTAAGTCTTTCTTCTTCATGACTTTGTGTTAGTTCTTTATTTTTCTGAACTGCTTCAAAAATCATTTTTTGTAATTTAGTTTCTTGTATCTCCCTTTCAGTTACATTTACCATAACACATATATATCCATCATAGATATCATCTTTGTATATTGTACTTTTATGGTATTCATAAGTTTCACTCTCATCAGGATCTATACTAAGAAGTTCCTTATAGTATATATTATCTTTATATAAGAGTTCTTTATCTTTTTTTGCATGAAGTTGGGCTAGATAATCTGGTAAGAATTTATTTAAACTGTGTTGTATTACATCTTTTTTTTGTTTTTTTAACATTTTTAAAAATGCATTATTACATTCTATAATTAAGCCATTTTTATCATTTACATATATTGGTATGGGTGCTGTATCTAAAAATAATCTCAAATAAAGTAGGTTTTCATGTAGTGATTTATTTAGTTTTTCTATAGTATTTTTATTTTCTATTTGCTCTGTTACATCCATTATTGTCCATACTACACCATTAGATATATGTTTGGCATTATCAAATGGTGCACCAGAAGCCTCGATCCAAAAAGGTGTTCCATCTTTGCGTTTTACTTCATACCTTTCATTTATAACAGAGTTTATCTGTGCTTTTTCAAAGACTAATTTTCCCCATTGTTTATAAGAATCTTTTGATATATGTAGTATTTCAGAATTTTGATAAAGTAACTCCTCTTTTGTGTATCCAAATATTTTACAAAAAAGTGTATTTATACCTATTATTTTTCTATCTTTGTTTACAATTAAAAATGCAATCATTGCATTGTTAAAGTACATATTTGCTTCATCTAGTGATAATTGAATCTCTTTTTTTGTTTTTGCTAAATTTTCTTTACTTAAAAGTGAAAAATAAGATAATATAAATAGTATGATAGAAGAGATAGCTAACATAGTTTGTAATTTAAGAAAAAGTTTTTCTTCTTTATCTATATTTTCAGCTTTAGATATGTAAAGATGATATTGTAATGGTGATCTCTTAGTATTTAAAAAAGTCATTATATACCAATCTTCTTTTATTTTTATAGCTTTAGAAAATATATTTTTTAATGATAATTCTAAGTATATCTCTTGAATCTGTTTTTTTGTAAGAAATTCTTTTAGATAAAAAAAGTTTTTATTATTTATAAAATCTTGATTTTTTATATTTATTTCAAAATTTTTAGTATTAGATATCTGTTCTTGGGTATTTTTAGAATGTAGAGCTTGTTGTAATTTTAGTTCATTATCTAGGTAGTTGTCTATACCAAAATTGTAAGTATCCTTGATAAATACGTACATAGGTAAAGCAAAAATAATTACAACTAAAGTAGACTTTAGTGTAATTAAAAAATAGTTATAGTGTGATTTCATCTATCTTTTTACTCACTGAATCTAAAGATTCAAATGGTTTCATAAGATAGTGTTCTGCACCATACCTGTGTGCATCGAGTACTTTATCTAAAGTGGAATATGCAGTCATCATAATGACATTTATATTTGGGTGTTTATTTTTTATTTGAGATAAAAATTCTAGCCCATTCATCTGTGGCATCATAATATCAAGTAGAATTATATCTGTAGAATTTTTGATAGATGAAAGTGCTGCTGATGGGTTATTGTACACTGTTGTTGTGTAGTCTTTATTTTTATCCAGATATTTTTTTAACATTGTTGTTATTTGTATGTCATCATCTACTATGGCTATATTTATCATTTTTGGCTTCCTTTAAAAAGATCTTTTACAGCAGATTTCATTTGTTGATTTGCTTTTTCTTCTACCATAGCATCAAGATATTGAAATACTTCAAGGGAAGCATCTTCGATTTTTTCTATCATCTCTTCGATAATATCTTTTGAACATATCACTTTTTGTCCAGCACACTCAGTAGCAAGTTTATTTGCATTGTTATGTACTATAGCGTGTGGTGCTTCTATCTTTTTGTATGATGGTGTATTACTAAACTCTTCTTTCCCTATACCAGTTGTATACCATTGTCCAAGTCTACAGTTGATATGATCAACATGATTAAATTCATGCTCTTCGCCAAATAAAAGTGCATATACATTATTTTTATAGATAACATGGTCTATTTTTGCAAGTGATGCAAATATTCTATCACTTATATAATCAACTTCATATACACTTCTTGAAGCATTCTTCTCAAATGATATGATTTTGCCTTTGAGGTCTTCAATTTTGAGTTTTGTTTCTTCTAAAACACTACTTGTTAGTTCAACACTTTCTTGAGCTTGAGAGCTTTCTTGCTGCATTGCTCGAACAACTATGCTTATATCTTTTGTAGCAACTTGTGTTTTTTCTGCTAGTTTTCTAACTTCATCAGCAACAACAGCAAAACCACGACCATGCTCACCTGCACGAGCTGCTTCTATAGCTGCATTAAGAGCTAAAAGATTTGTTTGGTCTGCAATATCTTCTATAAGTTGTACAACGTTTGATATCTCCGATGAACGTTCTTGTAAAGCTTGTGCGCCTGCTCTTGTCTCTTGCATAGTTTGAGATAAACCATCCATATTTTGTGCAGATTCTATTATTAGGTCTAGGCCATCTTTAGAATCTTCAGCTATAATCGAGGATTCTTGTTTCATCTCTTTAAGATTTTTAAGCATCCCTATATAGCTTTGTTGAGAGTCAAGGAGTGATGATTTTATAGCTTGTTGATGCTTTGACATTATCGTACTATCTTTTGCATTTTTTATATCTGTTTTAACTATATTGTACAGTGTATCCCCATTTGAGAGATGAAAAGATTTTACTGTTCCTGAACAATTGTTAAAATCGATAGTATCCATTCCAAAATGGAGTTTTGATATCAAACCATATTCATCTTTTATAGTGTTTTCAGCTAAAGAATTTTTAAATACTACTTCACCACTACTAGAAACAGAAATAACTATTTCATTTTGAGAAATACTTAACATCTCATTTTTCAAGTTTATCTCATTTTTTAATTGTTCTATCTCTTTTTTTAATTCTAAAACCTCTTCTTCATTCTTTACTTTACCAAAAAACATCAAACCCCTTTTTCATATAATACAACTTATTATATAGCAACATTATTTAATCTAGGCTTGTTATTAAGATAAGTAATGCCTATTTTAATAGACTATTATCACTTTTAGAAACATTATATGAATATGATACTTTTTTAATCAATATTAAAGAGTTCATTATCAATTATTGGGATATACTACTAACAGATTAAAATTCAGGAGATAATTAATGGGAAAATTCGTTAATAATACAGAAGAGTTCTTCAAGTTTTGTGAAGAAAATGATGTTCAATTTGTAGATTTTAGATTTACAGATATTAAAGGTGCTTGGCACCATATCAGTTATAGAATGAGTGCTGTAACTGCTGGTCAACTTGAAAATGGTCTTCCATTTGATGGTTCTTCAATTGAAGCATGGCAACCAATTAATGAGTCTGATATGCTTTTAACTCCGGATGTTGAGAGTGCTTTTTTAGATCCATTTACTGCTGACCCAACTATTATTGTTTTCTGTGATGTTTATGACATTTACAAAGATCAAGCATATGAAAGATGTCCACGTTCAATCGCTAAAGCTGCTTTAAAACATGCTGAGTCTATTGGTATTGCTGATGCTGCATACTTTGGTCCTGAAAACGAATTTTTTATGTTTGATTCTGTAACTTTTGTTGATAATATCAATGAAGCTGGTTATAAAGTTGATACTGAAGAGGGTGAGTGGAATTCAAACAATCCATACCCAGAGATGTATAACACAGGACACCGTCCAGGAACTAAGGGTGGTTACTTCCCAGTTGCTCCAACTGACTCTGCTGTAGATATTCGTGCTGAGATGATGCAAGTTTTAGAGCAAGTTGGTCTTGAAGTTGTTCTTGGTCACCACGAAGTTGCTCAAGGGCAACATGAGATAGGTATTGTTTATTCTGACATCATCGGTGCTGCTGATAATGTTCAAAAGTATAAATATGTTATCAAAATGATTGCACACTTAAATGGTAAAACTGCTACATTTATGCCAAAACCAATGTTTGGTGATAATGGTAATGGTATGCATGTTCACCAATCACTATGGAAAGATGGTAAAAATCTTTTCTATAAAGAGGGTGGATACGGTAACCTTTCAGATATGGCTCTTCAATATGCTGGTGGTATCTTTAAACATTCTGCTGCAGTTTCAGCATTTACTAACCCATCAACTAACTCATATAAACGTTTACTTCCAGGTTTTGAAGCACCAAGTATCCTTACTTACTCTGCTAAGAACCGTTCTGCTGCTTGTCGTATTCCATATGGTGCAGGTGAAGGTGCAACACGTCTTGAGATGAGATTCCCAGATAGTTCTTCATGTCCTTACCTTGCATTTGCAGTAATGATGATGGCTGGTCTTGATGGTATCAAAAATGCTGATTTACCTGTTGGTCCAATGGATGAAGATTTATACGAGCTTTCTCTTGATGAGATTCGTGAAAAAGGTATCCCTCAAATGCCACATACACTTCGTGAAGCACTTGAAGGTCTTATTGGTGACAATGACTTCCTTAAACCAGTATTTAGTGATGAGTTTATCAATGCTTATCAACACTATAGATTTGAGCGTGACGTATGGCCAGATGAAGGTCGTCCAACTGCTTATGAATTTAAAACAACTTATCAGTGCTAAATTACTAAAATTTTTTTATATAGCTCCTGAATACTCAGGAGTTATATCTTCTCCAAGATTCTTATCAATAATATTTTGCTATAATTTACTCTATGCTTAGTTTAGAAAAACAACAAATACTAATAGATGATATATTAGAGTTATCAAAAGATGTTGATCCTCAATTAAAACTTCATCTAGCTAGTTTAATAGATTTATATCATCAACAAAATAAACAAATAGAAAAGCTAAAAAAAGAGAATAAATTTTTTCTTAAAAAGTGGGATAAAAGAAATATTCTTATAAATGAAAAGAATGCTCAAAAAGATAAAATTATAGAGCAACAATCTCGTTTGGCTGCTATGGGTGAGATGATAGATGCTATTGCTCATCAGTGGAAACAGCCATTAAATGCTTTAAGTATGATGATGGATCTTCTTAAAGATGATTTTGCTGCAAATGAAGTTGATGCAAAATATATTTTAAATTTAGAAAAAGATGTACATTATCAAATAGAACATATGGTTAGTACCTTAAATGAATTTAGAAATTTTTTAAGACCCTCTACAAAAAATACAAAGTTTTTTCTATATTCTGCTATATCTAGTGTTTTAATACTTATGAAAGATGAATTAATATCTCAAAATGTACATATTTATCCATTATTGGATCATGAGATATATATAGTTGGGAATGTAAATGAATTTAAACATCTTTTTCTAAATCTTATAAATAATTCTATAGATGCTTTTAATGAAAGAGATATAAATAAACGGGAGGTATATATCCGTTCATATTTAGAAAATGATAACATATATATAGAAGTTGAAGATAATGCTGGTGGTATACCAGGTGAAGTTATAAATGATGTTTTTAACCCAAATGTTACAACCAAGCAAGAGGGAAAAGGAACAGGTATCGGACTTTATATGAGTGCTCAGATAGTCAAAAAAAACAATGGTACTATAAATGTGCATAATTCAAAAAATGGTGCTTTTTTTACAATAAAATTACCTATTCAACCTAATTAGTTTCTCCATCTAAAGTTATAACTATAAATTTGCTATAATTCCAAACTTGATTATATTGTAAGAGTGTATAGTCGAAAATTTCAAGTTCAAAAAGGATTCATTTATGAATACTATTAAAATTCCAAAAGGTAAGTATAAACCTTACCCTAAGATAGATTTGCCAAATAGAAAATGGCCAGATAATACTATAACAAAAGCTCCAAAGTGGTGTAGTGTAGATTTACGTGATGGTAATCAAGCACTTATAAACCCTATGGATATGACTAAAAAACTTGAACTTTTCTCACTCTTACTAAAAATTGGATTTAAAGAGATAGAGGTTGGGTTTCCATCTGCATCAAAAGTTGAGTTTGACTTTTTACGTAAACTTGTTGATGATAACCTTATCCCTGATGATGTAACTGTTCAAGTTTTAGTACAAGCAAGAGAGCATTTGATAGCTAAAACTTTTGAAGCACTAAAGGGTGTAAAAAAAGCAACAGTTCATCTTTACAACTCAACATCAGTTGCTCAAAGAAAGATAGTGTTTGGTAAAACTCAAGATGAGATAGTAACATTAGCATTAGAAGGTGTTGAGCTTGTTAAAAAGTATGAAAAAGATCATGATGGAGAGATATTTTTAGAGTATTCTCCTGAAAGTTTTACAGGTACAGAATTAGAATTTGCTGCTCGTATCTCAAACGAGGTAACAGCTTGTTGGGGTATAGCTGATGATAGAAAAGTTATCATAAATCTTCCAGCAACAGTGGAGATGGCAACACCAAATATCTATGCGGATCAGATAGAGTGGATGAGTAGACATCTTGAGAATCGTGAAAATGTTATCATATCAACTCATACACACAATGATAGAGGTACATCAGTAGCAGCTACAGAGTTGGCATTGCTTGCTGGAGCTGATAGAGTTGAGGGTACACTTCTTAGTAATGGTGAGAGAACAGGTAATGTAGATATTATCACACTAGCATTAAATATGACAACTCAAGGTCTTGATTCAAAACTTGATTTTAGTGATATAGATGAAGTTTTAAGTGTTGTTGAAAAATGTACAGAGATACAAACTCATGTTCGTCATCCATATGTTGGTGAACTTGTATATACTGCATTTTCAGGTTCACACCAAGATGCTATAAATAAAGGTCTTGCATATCAAAAAGCTAAAGAAGATGAGTTTTGGGAAGTTCCTTATTTGCCTATAGATCCTAGTGATGTTGGAAGAACTTACGAAAGTATTATCCGTATAAATTCTCAGTCTGGTAAGGGTGGAGTAGCTTATATACTTGAAAAAGAGTATGGGTATCAATTGCCAAAAGTTATGCATCCTGAGATAGGAAGAATAGTTCAAGCTCTTACAGATAAAGAGGGTAGAGTTCTTGAGTCTAAAGAGATTTTAGAGGTCTTTAAAACAACTTATTTTGAGCAAAAAGAGCATATATCATTTGTGGATTATACATTGTCATCTGATAATGGGACATCAAAGTGTGAAATAACTTACATACATAATGGTACAAAAATAACAGCACATGGAAGAGGAAATGGACCTATAGATGCATGTAAAAATGCCATAACAAAAGAGTATAAAAATGAGTTTAGTATAAAATCATACTTTGAGCATTCATGTGGTGATAAAAGTTCTGCAAAAGCTATAGCGTATATAGAGATACAGACTAAAGATACACTGTCTTGTTTTGGTGTTGGGGCAGATAATGATATTACTATAGCATCGATTAAAGCACTTTTTTCAGCATTAAACAGAGCTTTTGAAGTTTAAGTGATTTTTATGAACCATCTCTATCATCAATAGCAAATCTATGTAAAGATGGTAAAATTATATAAAAATAGGTGAATATGAAACAAGAGCAGAGGGAATTTTGGGCTATTAATCAGCTTTTTATATTTTTAGCAATGTTATTTATTATTTTATTCTCATTGAAGGCCGCATCAGAGATAATAGTTCCAATATTGATTTCATTAGTAATATCTATTATATTGTCTCCATTGTTTAGTTTTTTAGAATCTAAAAACATATCTAAGGGTATATCTTTAATAGTTATAGTTTTTCTTGCTTTAATGATTATTATTTTTTTTGGTGGATATGTTATAAATGAAGCTAAAGATTTTATAGCAAATTATCAAACTATAAAAATGAAGTTTTTAGAAAGCGAACACCACCTCTTAGCATATTTGAAAAATTTTGGTATAACTATAGAAGAAGCAAGAATAAATAGTGTTTTTGAACAGAGTAATCTGATTGGGATGATTAAAAAATTTATAGCTCAGGCAAATAATCAATTTTCAAATTTGTTTATCATCTTTTTTATGGTTGCTTTTATGCTTTTAGAATCAGACGGTTTTTATGCAAAAATTATCAGAATAGCAAAAGATTATGATATTGATAGTAAGATATTTTTAGAGATTTTAGAAAAAATAAAATCATATTTTTTAATAAAAGCAAAGACAAGTTTATTAACAGGGACACTTGTTTTAGCTATTTTATGGTTTTATAATATACCATATTATTATATGTGGGCTGTGTTGGCATTTTTCTTGAATTTTATCCCTGTTGTTGGATCTATATTGGCTGCTATTCCTGCAGTTCTTTTTGCTTTTGTTACTTATGATTTTATCACTATGGTATGGATATCTTTATGGTACTTAGGTGTAAATATGCTTGTTGGTAATTTTTTAGAACCTCGTATCATGGGTAAAGGTCTTGGAATGTCTGCATTGGTTATCTTTATATCTATGACATTTTGGGGTTGGCTTTTTGGACCAACAGGGATGATTTTATCTGTTCCTTTGACTATGGTTGTGCAGTATATATTTGCTCAGTATCATGAAACAAAGTGGATATCATTAATGTTAAGTGACTTTAAAGAGATTTAACACTCAAAAGCACTATCAATAGTATAGGTGGTGTTACTAAAAGACCAAACTTTGAGTAAGTCCAAAAACTGATTTTAACCCCTTTTTTATCTAAAGAATGAAGCCATAGGAGTGTGGCAAGTGATCCAAACGGTGTCATTTTTGGTCCAAGATTGCAGCCTATAATATTTGCATATATCATAGATTGGTTATGTATATCTTCTAAGGCTATATCCATTATCATTACTGTTGGCATATTGTTCATAATGGCCGATAAGATAGCTGATAAAAAACCTGTTCCAATGATAGCTATATTTTGGTTTTGAGAGTTGAGGTAGTGTAGTATTGTGCTTATTTCATCTGTAAGACCAGCATTTTTCAGGCCATAAACAACGATATAAAGACCAAGAGAAAACCATACTATCTGCCATGGTGCTTCTTTGATTATATGTATAGGTTCTATAGCTTTTGTATATGATGAAATAACTAAAAAAGCTATGCCACCACCCAATGCGAATACAGAAACAGGTACTTTATAGATATCACCTATAAAATATCCGGCTAAAAGTAAAAATATGAAAACCCATGAGAATTTAAATAAGCCTTGATGTTTTATAGCATTTTTTGGATCTGTTAATAGATTTGTATCTATAGTTTTTGGTATATCTTTGTGTAATACGATATAAAGAATTATCATTGTTGTAGATACACTAATTATGTAAGGGATTATCATATTGTTTAAAAACTCTAAAAAGCCTATCTCAAAATAGTTTGCAGTTACTATATTTGTTAGATTGGAAAAGATAAAAGGTAAAGATGCACTATCGCTTATAAAACCACCTGCTAACAAAAACGCAAGTATTGTTTTTGTATTTAGTTTTAAAATATTCATTTTTGAGAGTAGTATTGGCGTTAGGATGAGTGCTGCACCATCATTTGCAAAAAGTGCAGATACAAAAGCACCAAGTAGTATAGAGTAGAAAAACATTTTGATTCCAGAACCATTTGAAAGTTTAGATGTTTTAAGTGCTGCCCACTCAAAAAAACCAATCTCATCAAGAACCATAGAGAAGATAATAATACCTATAAATGTTAGTGTTGCATCCCAAATAATGTTAAATACAATCATAACATCATTTAAACTTACAACATCAAGCATCAGTGCGAATATAGCACCAATAATGGCAGTAGTACCAATCTTTAAACCTTTTGGTTGCCATACAATAAAAATAAGCGTAACCAAAAAGATAATAATGGCTAATGTCATTAAAGTCCTAATTCAAATCTAACTATAGGAGTAAGTTCCATCTTTATAAGTTTTAGTGTTTTTTCAAAAGCTGAGTATTTTTTACCATCTGGATCTTCATATCCAACATGTATAATTTTTGTTTGTTTTGGAAAAGTGGGACAAGAGTCTTTTGCTTTATCACAAACTGTTACAACTAAATCAAACTCTATATCTAAAACTTTATCTATGGTTTTTGAGTGATAAGTATCTTTCCAAATACCTTCTGACTCAAGAACTTTTTTGGCATTGGGATTGACTTTTCCACTGGCTTTTACACCTGAGCTATAAGCATCTACTCCATCTAAATATGAGTTTAGTACAGCTTCTGCTATGATAGATCTACAACTGTTACCTGTGCATAGTACAAGTACTTTTTTATCCATTTTTTTTAACCTTGTTTTCTAAATATAAGTGTTTTAGCATATCTTCCACCCCAAGTTAAAAATAATATTAACCATGCACTAAATGATATATCAAATAAGAACTCCATATTCCACTCTAATGCTATATTTAAACTATATAATGTTCTAAGTAATACAATAATCTGTATAAAGTAAAATATTTTAGTATCAATGGCATCTCCGTTTGGAGCTTGACCAGAATGACCAAGTGTTACACGTGTTCCAAAGCCTATGAGAACAGTTGTTAAGAAGCCTAACGCCAATAAGTGAATATTTAAAAAATAAAACGATACATCTAAGAACAACTCTCCAATAAGTGTAATTGCGGATATAGCAAATGCAGTAGGAAGCCAGAATAGTGCTAGATGAAGAACCCACAGTATAGATGGAGACTTAAAAGGATGAAGTTCCCATTTTAAAAACTCTCTTAACATATAGCCACTTAAAGCTATATCTGTCATTATTTCAAGTATTTTTATATCAAACGTACTAAATATTACTTTAGCCACAAATAAAGAAAAAACAACTTTTACAAAGTTTATATCTTTTTGAGCAAAAGAGTGAGAAAAGAAAGGTATCATTCTTTGACCAACACTAAATGCTAAAAATACCAGATAAAGGTAAAAAGATATGCTTATAGCTAAGTTTAGAAGTTGAGGGATAAACAGAGAAGATATAAAAAGTGCATGACCAGCCAAACCAAAATAGTTAGCAGTTAGTATCCAAAAAGAGTCACTTTTATCTGGTGAAAGACCTGCCTTATATATAGTGTGTAGTTTCTTCACTATCATAACTTGAGATATAAATAATAATATCATGGCAAATAAAACAAGGTAAAATGATATAAAGTTTCCAAGTATAAATAATATGCTACCTATTGTATTTGCATAAAAGATGTTTGTATAATAAGTTTGTTCTATAACACCTGTTTGGTTAAATCTTGGAAATGTGGTAAATAAAAATCCAGTGAAGACATTACAAAAAAGTAAAAATGATAAAGAATAGACATGTAGAGTTATCATATCTAGTTCTAAAGATAAAATACCTTTGTGCTCAAGTGCGAAGATAAGCATCATAAGAATTGCATTTATTATACCTAAAATAAAAAATGGCTGATGTGGTTGTGATAAAAAATAATTTTGTTGTTTCATAGTGTTCCTATATTAAGTATTGTTGAGATATTTTTTTAGCATAAGAGCTAAGCATAGCAGTTTCAAAGTCATTGTTTGTTGAGTATTGATAGCCAAATGTTTTGTTCCACATCTGATGTTCTTCCATACAAAGATAAAAGAACACATCCTTGTGCCATGGTTTAAAACTTTCATAAGCATGTTTAAACATTTCAACTTTTGTTTTATCAGGATACGAGGTTTTACCACTTGCATCTTCATGTGGTATTTGTGTTATCTTGGTGTGAAATTCACGGCCTCTTAACTGTTTGATAACAGGCTTGATAAATGTTAAAGTACCAAAACTAACCAATGCAACATCTTTTGAATCAAACTCTTTTAGAAGTCTATCATATATCTCTTTGTATTCATCAAGATACCCAACATACTCAACTATAGGGTGAAAATGAAAACCAATCTTTATACCTTTGTTAGCAAGTGCTTTTGCTGCATCTATTCTTTTATTTAGCGAAGCAGTAAGATGTTCTTCATTTTCTATGATAGTTGGTGTATTGAGACTCCATGTGCAAAAGATATTTTTTGGAACATCATTTTCTAAAAGATATTTTATGTTGTCACTTTTTGTCTTAAACTCTAAGATAACATTTGGATTTTCTTTTGCAAAAAGAAAAAGTGCATCTAGTACACCTTCTCGATTTCCAAACATAAGAGAGTCTGATGCTTGACCTGTTCCTATGTGATATGTTTTGTTTTTATCAAGTTTTAGGTTTAGTAGTTTATCTTTAAAAGTTGTATCGAAAGTTATAGTGTTTTGGTTATAAAAACTTTGTATAGAGCAGTATGAACAGTCAAATCCACATGATTCTACCGCATCTAGTGTTAGAAGGTTACAACATCTTGTTTTCTCACTTGCAACAGGGCATAGTCCAAGACCAAAACCATCTTTTTTCGCAGTTTTAAATGTGAATTTTTGCTCTTTTGGTATATTTTTTAAGGTAAAGTTTTTATAAGAGTTGGGTTTATTCCTTATATCTTCATAAGCTTTTTTAACTCTTGTAAAAACTACTTTGCGTTGTGAATGTTCTATAAATATATCTTTTAAAGAGCCTTCATCCCACATCTCAAGATCTCTTGAAAAGTTGATAAGTTGTTTTATTTCTTGATTGGAAAATTTGTAGTAAAATGATCTCTCTTTGATGAAGTTTTGTTCATCTAAAGAGAGTTTATCAAAAAAAGTATTTTTTATCGCACTTGTAAATTTGTCATCGTATAAATTCATAAGAGAATTTTATCTAAAATTCTTGTTTATTGTATAGGTATAATCTTAGCTTTTGGTTTTTTAAGCTCTTTTTTTGGTATGCTTAGAGTAAGTATACCATTGTTGTACTTTGTTGATAGTTTATCAACTTCTATATTTTGAGGTAGTTTCATCATCTTTTTGAAGTTACCATAGAAGATCTCTTTCTTAAGATACCCATCTTTTTTGTTTTCACTTGATTCTTTTTTTTCACCTTCAAGTGTCAGTATATTGTTATCATCTATACTAAGCTTTATATCTTCTTTTGGGATACCTGCAAGATCAAACTCATATACGTATTTATCATTTAAATCTTTTATATTTGTTCTTGGATAACCTATATTACTTATAGCAGATTTACTAAGATGAGTTTCTAACATTTGATTGAAATAACTATTCATCTTGGCAAAGTCATCATCAAAACTTTTGATAGGATCTGTAGTAACATTGTTTGCAAATACAGATGTAGCAAGTAATGAACCTACAAGTAGTGTAGAAAATGTTTTTTTCATATTAAACTCCTAAATTTGGTTTGCAAAATTTTATAACTTAATCATAAATAGATGGTAAATTTAGATATATTTACTAAATTATATGACAAAATGCAATAAAAAATATGTTTATTGGCGTTAGAAGATAAAATTGTATATAAAAGATAAGAGTGGAGAAAGTTATGTTTCTTGGAAAATGCCCATATTGTGAAGATTCTCAAATAGAAGTTAGAGATAGAGAAGTTAGAGGAAAAAAGGTTAAACTTTATGCTTGTTCAAATGCACATTGGTATAGTGAAGATGGTGAGATGTATGAACTTACTAAAGAGTCCACTTGTGATTTTAAGATATGGCAAAATGCACTTGCAAGATATGGTAAATGGCTCTCATATAAAGAGATTAGAGAATTGTTGTCAGATGGTGAAATAGAGGTTGAACTAGTTAGTAAAAAATATGGTAAAAAGATAAGCTACACTAAAACAATTATCTTAAATAAAGAGTATGGTGTTAGTGTAGAATGGTAAAGTTTAGTCTGTTTGTATATCTACAAGTTCAACTCTATCACAATCTTTTTTTATAAGTTTTTTGTTAGATGCATCCTCTTCAGCAAGAACAAGTATATCGGCAAAGTCGTCTTTTTGAACCTCAAAAGTATGTAACTCTTTTTGTGTTTGTATCTTAAAAGAGTTCTTTTCATTGTTTTGGGTTAAAACTAGATTTCTATACCCTTTTGCAAATTCATTCTTTATCACTTTTGCTATTTTTTCATTTTCAAACAATTGATTTAAATCAATCTCTTTGTTAAAATCACTTTTACATAGTATCTTATAAGTAACCAAAATTGTACCGTCCATAATTTTCCTTGAAGTTTTGTGTATATTCAAATTTATTTTATAGTATAAGATTTTTTTCTAAAATATTGTAAAAATATGACAATATGTAATATATTTTTTTATAAAAATTGTGGTAGAATTAACTTTTTAAAAAAGGGATAAGATTTTATGAAAGTAGCAAGATTTAGTAGAATTGGATTTATATTGGCTGCGGCTGGTTCTGCTGTTGGACTTGGAAATATATGGAAATTTCCTTATATAGCTGGTGAATATGGTGGTGGAGCATTTGTGTTAGTCTATCTTCTAACAGTTCTGCTTATAGGTTTTTCTATTATGATTGCTGAGATGCTTATCGGATATCTTGGTCGAATGGATGGTGTGAGTGCATTTGAGAAATTAGCACCGAAACATAAGAAATTGTGGAAATTTGGTGGTTTTCAAGGTTTAGCAGGTCTTTTTATTATGATATTTTATTCTGTTGTCATAGGGTGGATATTAAACTATATAGTGACATCTTTATCTTTTTTACCAGAAAATGTAAAAGAGGCAGAAATAATCTTTTCAGATATGCTTAATTCAGGTTTTTACACTCAGCTTTTTTATCATACTTTATCATTTGTTATCATCACTTATGTACTTAACAAAGGTTTAAAAGGTGGTATAGAGAAGATGAATCTAATCTTGATGCCTACACTTATGGTTATACTCATAGGTATGTTTACATATGCGACTACACTTGGAGCATTTTCTCAGGCTGTAGAGTTTATGTTTTATCCAGATTTTTCTAAAATTAATTCTGAAGCATTTGTTGTCGCAGTTGGACATGCTTTTTTTACACTTAGTCTCGGGATGGGTGCTATTATGACCTATTCCGCTTCTTTGGAAAAAAATTCAAATCTTGTCAAAGCTGCATTTTGGGTTGTGTTTTTAGATACTTCTATAGCTATAGTTGCAGGGTTAATGCTTTTTACTTTTCTTTATCAGTATGGATCAGGTCCGGCAAAAGGTCCAGGTCTTGTTTTTATCTCACTTCCAGCAGCTTTTTATGAGATGGGAATGTTAGGAAATATATTTGCAGTTTTATTTTTTATAGCTCTTGCTTTTGCTGGACTTACTTCATCTGTGTCATTGGTTGAACCTATGGTTCAGTATTTTATAGATAGATTTTCATGGAGTAGATTAAGAGCTTCATTATCAATGGGCCTCTTTTTTTGGTTTTTTGGTATATTTGCTATATTGTCAAATATAGATGGAGCAAAAGAGTATCTTACATGGGGAGATAAAAACTTTTTTGATTGGGTAGATTATGTTACTGCTGCTATTATGCTACCTATTGGTGGTTTGATAATGGCTGTTTTTGTAGGTTTTATAATACCAAAAACAAAGATAGAATCTATAATGAGACCTCAGTTAAAATGGGCGTTTGATCCATGGTATTTTTCACTTCGTTATCTAACACCTGTAGCGATGTTTGTTGTTATGTTATCATTGATGGGGATTATTTAAATGGATGCAATAGAGATAAAGTGTAAAAATTTACTTAAGCAAGAGGGTATAAATGGTGCTTCAAAGATAGATTTTGATGTAAATGGTGAACTTTATGATTTGTCATTTGATTATATCATAGAAACATATATGCTTTCATCTGATGAATCAAAATTAGTGTTTTTTGAAGCTATGAAAAAATCACTTGATACTAAAGAATATATGGGAATAGAAAAGTTTTTTGAAGGTATGGGACAACTCTTGCTGATGAGTAGTTTATCAGAAAAGATGTAGTTGAGTAAGAGCATAAATAACTCAATACTCAACATTTTATTTAAAACTGTATCATTCCGTTTATTGGTGATGATGCAGTTGCATAAGGTTTTTTAGGTATTCTACCAGCAAGATAACTCATACGACCAGCTATAACGGCATGTTTCATAGCTTGAGCCATTATGATAGGGTCTTTTGCTTGTGCTATAGCTGTGTTTGTAAGTACACCATCTGCACCAAGCTCCATAGCATAAGCAGCATCACTTGCACAACCTATACCAGCATCTACGATGATAGGAAGATCAACAGCCTCTTTTACAAAAACAACATTGTAAGGGTTTTGAACACCAAGACCACTTCCTATAGGTGCAGCAAGAGGCATGATAGCATGAGCACCAGCATCTTCAAGACGTTTAGCCATGATAGGATCATCAGAAGTATAAGCCATGATAGTAAAACCATCTTTACTTAAAACTTCACAAGCTTTGATAGTCTCTAGTACATCAGGGTATAGTGTTTTTTGTGTATCACCTATCACTTCAAGTTTGATAAGGTCTATACCTGTAGCTTCACGAGTAAGTCTAAAAGTAGTGATAGCTTCTTCAGCAGTTACACAACCAGCAGAGTTTGGTAAAAACTTTACATTTGTTCCAGCAAAAGTATCACGTAGATTTTCCTTATCTGGATCTGTGATGTTTAAACGACGAACAGCAACTGTTATAAGCTCACTTCCACTTGCAAGAGTTGCTTCTTTTGTAGTCTCAAAAGAGTCATATTTTCCACTTCCAACTATAAGGCGAGAGCCAAGTTCGTATTTTCCAATTTTTAGTATATTGTCCACTTAAAAATCCTATATATGTATTTATTATGTGATTTATAACATAAGCAATCTTATAGATTGCCAATTCCTTTGATTAAATCTTCAGGAGTAAGTGAAAAATCAGATAAAGTGTAGTTTTGAGCCAGTTTTGTATGGGCAAGTGAGCCATTTATAGCACTATGTAGTGGAGTATATCCTTGAGCTAAAAGTGAGGCTATTAAACCAGCTAAAACATCGCCACTTCCACCCTTTGCAAGTTTTGCATCTCCATGTGGATTTATATAAAATCTGTTTTTAGATGATATGATAACATTTGCACCTTTTAGAAGTATAGTTGGGTTTGGATACTTTTGGCAAAACATCTCTATATATAAAAATCTGTTTTTTTGAAGTTCACTAACGCCAATATCTGCTATATCACATATCTTTAAGAGTGAAACAAACTCTTTTGGATGTGGCGTTAGAACTATATCATCTCTATAAAGAAACTTTTTGATAATCTTCATAGAAAATATATCAGCATCCAAAACCATAGGGACAGATATATCTAAAAGCTCTTTTACCCTTTTTTTATCCTTTGAGAGACCCATACCACAAGCTATAGCAGTTACATTTTTACTTAGAGATCTATCGTTCATAATATAGTAAGGGATAGATTTTGTTTTTTTTGTAGTGATGATACTAACTAGTCCAGCCCCAAAACGAAAGGCACTCATAGCAGATAATACCCCAGCACCTAACTTATCTCCACCAAGTACATTTAGGTGTCCATAACTACCCTTATGTGTATCACTTTTAACCCTTTTTGGTCTTATAAAATCATCCATATCTAAAAGATGATAGTTTGTTTGTGTCTCATAAACCTCTCTTGATATCCCAAGGTCTATAACCTTTATCTCCCCCATAAGATCTTTAACATCATCTAAAAACATACTTTTTTTGAGTGCACCCATAGTGAGTGTT